>ENA-UOYA01001949-UOYA01001949.1-activated-sludge-metagenome-genome-assembly--contig:-NODE-1949-length-20664-cov-6.278082_pt1 | contig 20664 bp, 16 predicted proteins | sample MGYA00238163_ERZ764804 | MGnify/ENA primary metagenome ERZ764804 (study PRJEB28919, sample SAMN05720223) | activated sludge metagenome | isolation source: Anaerobic digester | place: Hong Kong... | reverse complement strand
GTCGGCCAGGGAAGGCCCGTGGCCGTAATCCTGGCATGTACGCCGCTGAGAAGCCAGACACCGGTATAGTACCGAAGAAGGTGCCGCTTATTCTGTAAGGGCTTTTCAAGCAATTCGGACAATTCCAACCATACCCGGTCTTTTTTTAACTTTTTCAACCACTTTTAATACCAGTTCGAACGGTTCGAATATCGCTGCCCTTCAATAGAACAGGAGCCTAACGGCTCCTGAAAAAATCGCTTTAAGAGTATTTATTATTCATGTTCAAAAACCTCGTTCGTAACAAGGTTTTTCCAATCTCTTCTTGGAGAGATTGTATAAAATTCTTCTTTCTCTACACTATAGGACAATCAGTTCATAGTCGCGTCTGCCTAATCCGATTTCTTCTCCGTAGCATAATTGGATCGTTCCGTCTATATGTGATCTCAAACAATGAAACTTGTCAACACCAGCCCCGCAGCCAGACGAAAGCAACGTCGCGGATAATCCAACCTGTTTATTCACAAGGTCATAACTGGCCTGGTCAATAGCTACCGGATCTGTTGACGCCAGAAAACCTATATCGGGAACAATGGGAGCATCGCTCCACGACGCGCAATCACAATCAGGGGTAATATTTAGAAGAAAATTGATATAGCCGATATGTTGCCCATGAGTCTTTGCCACCCCATACGCGTATTCAGTCATTCTTTCAATAAGTGCTGGGATTTCGGTTTCCCAATCCATTTCAATAGCCTTTTCAGGACACACGGTTAAACACTCACCGCAACCGATGCACTTATCCGGTGCGATTTCCGCCTTATTATCACCGGTAAGAGCGCTGGCCTTTTCCGGACAAACAGCGCAACACTGCGCGCAACCGATACATTTGTCGTGATTGACGACCATCTTGGAGGCATGCTGTTCTTTTTTGCCGGCTGCCGGCGCCCCACCCATGCCGAGATTTTTAATCGCGCCACCAAAACCAGCCATTTCATGAGCTTTAAAATGCGATAACACAATAACACTATCAGCGCCAACAATATCTCTGGCCAGTTTTACCTTGCTAAAATGTTTTTTATTTATCTCAACTTCCGTAAAATTTTCACTGCGTAATCCGTCTGCAATAATCATTGGAGCACCGGTAACAGTATAATCAAAACCATGTTCCAGCGCAGTTATCAGATGATCCACCGCATTATGGCGGCTTCCTGAATACAAGGTATTGGTATCTGTCAAGAAAGGCTTGGCGCCGTTGCTTTTGACTTTGTCCACCACTTGCCGCACAAATACAGGGTTTATAAAACTATCATTGCCGCGTTCTCCAAAATGAAGTTTTATAGCAGTAAGATCGTCTTTTTGAATAAGATCGTTTAAACCAGCGTAATCAAATAAGTTTCTAATCTTACTAATCTTATTTTCCTCATGTGTTCTAGATCGCAAATTGATGAAATAAACTTTACTTGACATGAACCTCATCCTTTCAAAAATAGGAAGATAACACCTCCTGATATCCGATATCATAGCACTTGGAGCTAACTCCAAGTCAAGTATTTTTTGGGGAGTATCGTTAAGCTGTACTTTGTGTTGAACCACCAGGCGGGCTACTATTCTCCCTTAAAGGAGCTTTTGATTGGATAACCCCAGCTTACAGAAACCTTGCGGTTGCAAATCCTTGAATGTTTACGCCAGCATATCACCGTATAGTACAAACTACCGTCCCTTAGGGAAGAAAATGTTGGCCTTATATTCTCCATCATCTACGCGTGGCAGGGCTAGATCGGCTTTCGTAGGGGTAGTGGAATGGCGATTCGCGAATGGAATGCCTTTCCCACCTCTTGTCATGGCGGAACAAGTGGGGATATTGTTAGAGAGGAATCTATAATTAGAACCGATTCTTTCTTGGTACTTTGCTTATATTAACTCAACTATTCAGCTTTATATTGAAACTAAAGTTTTGAGTATTGTCCTAATAAAATTCCTATATTATCTATGCTACGCAAAAATGGGAGTGCAATAAAGAAGGATTACCCATACCTAAATTCAACACCAAAAGTACCTACAGGATAATTCCATTCCCTAATAATAGTCCCTTTGCAAAGTACTCGGCATGTGCCACATTCCAGACAACCCGCATAGTCAAAGGTTAGGTAGCCATCTTCATTTATTTTATAGAGACCTGCCGGACAAGCGTTTACTAGGATTTTCTTTTCTTTCATATCTGAATACTCTGGATCGATCACAATATGCGGATGCCCTTCATTTACAAAATATTTGTTGACGCCTAGTTTTTCTTCTATAGATATTCTCATAGTGCTTTGACTCCTTTCAAGCCGTCTTTTGCTAAGTTCATGATTCCCACTTTCTTAACGTGCTTCATGGCTTTTTTCATCAGGGGTACCGGTGGTTCTCCATCGATGACGAACATGTCGGTCATGAGGTCAGCTAGCATGTTAGGATATTCGTTAAAGATACGCGGGTTTTCCATGAATTTCGGGAACTTTTGAAAGAAGCTCAAATCCTTCATGACGAAGCTGTTGTCCAGGTTTTTCTTGTATTGGCTTAAAGCATTGGCGCTGAAGTCGTTCTTCTCTTTGGCTGCGATGATTGCTTTGGCTGCGCATTCGGCGGAAGCAATGGCAAGGTCCATTCCTCTGACCATGTAGCCAATGTTGATAACCAGTCCTGCGGCATCTCCTACAACAACCACACCATCACGGTAGAGCTCGGGGATCATGCTTAAGCCTGCTTCGGGCACCAGGTGGCCGGAGTATTCGACAAGCTTGCCGCCTTTGATTAAGGGGCGGATGGTAAGATGCTCTTTAAAGTCATCCAGCATTTGTACCAAGGTTTTGTCGCTGTGACCGATGTGACCCAGTCCGCAGACAATACCTAAGGAGATGGAGTCTTTATTGGTGTAGATGAAACCGCCGCCGGTGAGTCCGTTGCTGGCTTCGCCGGCAAAGAGCCAGGCGCAGCCTTCTCCTTCATTTAGGTTAAAACGGTCTTCGATGACGCTTTGGGGCAGTTCGATAATTTCTTTAACCCCTACAGCGACCTGGCTGGGCTGTACTCTTTTCTTCAAGCCGATTTTTTCCGCTAAGAGGGAGTTGACACCGTCAGCCAGGATAACGACGTTGGCTTTCATGGTGTCTTCACCGGCGATGACGCCGCAGACTTTGCCGTTTTCCACCAGGAGGTCATCTACCCGGATGCCGGAGACGATCATAGCGCCTGCTTCTTCGGCTTTGTCGGCCAACCAGCGGTCAAAGACACTTCTGAGAACTACATAAGAGTCTTTGCCTGCCATTCCTAAACGATCCGATTGGAAATCCAATGTGACAGTGCTGTCTTTGGTCATCATGCTGATTCTTTCTTTGGTGACTTTTCTTTCGACGGGTGCTTCCTGGGTGAAGTTCGGAAAGATTTTTTCTAAGCTATGGGAATATATTCGGCCACCTGTGACATTTTTGGCACCGGAGAAGTTTCCGCGTTCAATTAAAAGGACTTCCAGCCCTTCTTTGGCCAGAAGGTAAGCTGCTACTGTGCCGGCGACCCCTCCGCCGACGATAATGACATCCATTTTGTCGTCCATGTTTATTATCTCCTCTTTGACATCTAAATGTTTTTTAATTTTATGAAGACCAATGTCATGACAAGTCTATCCGCTAGCTTCAGAAAGCATCCTCAGTGCAAGTTCACATTAGTAAAAAAACAAGGCACAGGGCTTTTGGGCTGAAGAGCAATAGAGCAATAGCGAACGAACTTACCGGCTTTTTTGTTTAAAAAGATTCCCTTTGACATGGATAAGTCTTGCTTACCCATGTCAAAGGCAAGGAAAGGAGAGTAGAGTATATTTGTAGGGGTAAGCTCTTAAATTTATTTAAATGTTTTTTAAGTTCTTTTTAATGAAATTCTTGTTTTTCACTCATTATTTATTTTTGGAAAGGGGTAGGGATTTGCGGGCTTACTGACCACTTATCTTTTAAGGAGAAACGCTGGACTTTCAGCCTTTCCCTACCCTCTTTTTGTTTCCTCATGCTTTTTAATTATCTGCTAGCGAAGTAGGCTGCCGGATACGACCATGCGCCTGACTTCGTTGGTACCTTCATAGATCTCGGTGATCTTGACCGCGGTAAAGCTGTTCTCCCTGATATTCAGCCGGCAAATCCATAATGATGTCAGCCAGTGTACGTTCATATTTGATCTCACAGACCAGTATGGCTCCTATTTCTTCTGCTTTGCCGGCGAACCATTGGTCAAAAGCGGCTCTTAAAACCGGTTAATGTCGCAAATATCATGCCAGGTGCCTGGGCTGGCTGTTTTGCCAGGTTTTGTGCTGCTCCGTCCAGTTACGGTGCAAAAATAATTATAACTTCTAATTTAAATTACCAGAAGAAATACCCGACATGGCACGGCCATTGATAGTTCTTTCTCAGAATCTCAACGATCATGCCGCACTGCTCAGTGGCATCGATCCACGCGCAATCAATCATATCATCGGCTTCGCCCTCATAGAGCAGATTGTATTCTTCCCGCTCATGACCCGGCAGACGCGGAATCAACTTGCATCCTCTGGACATCAGAGCATCAACAGTCTTCTGGAAATCTTCAACATGATAGCAAATGTTGTGTACGCTGGGGCCATGTACTTCTAAATGTTTATCCCAGCCAGGCAGACCTTCACCGGGAGCGATAAACTGATATACCATACCGCCATGTAGGACATGCTCGCAGCCGCATCCATCAATACCGGGGAAGCTACCGATCTTATTGGAGATGTTCGTTTCGACACTCTCGGCGCCCCAAACCTTTCTCATGAAATCGGCAGCCGCGGAAGGAGTCGAAGTAACAACTTCAACATGCATGAATGGGCCCATATCGGATGTAAGTCGATCGCCGGTATGGCACACCCACTCGTCGCTCTTCTTCATGATCTCAAAGTTCAGGGCGCACTTGTCGGCAGCATTGATCCAGGCGCAATCATCTTTCCGGCCGATCAGCTTGCAGCCGGCAGCCAGCAGAACGTCGACCGCCGCATCGACGTCGTCGACCTGATAGGAAGCAAAGCGCGCGATGGGGCCGTCTTTTTTCATCTGTTCCTGAGAACCGATTAACTCGGGAACCGGCTTAACGAACTCATATACCATACCGCCGGACAGAACATGCTCGCACATGGAGCCGGTCTGACCAAGCTTTTTGGTGAGCTCCACATCGACATCCTGTCCGCCAAAAACGTCCCTAATAAACCTGGCGGCTGCGGGGGGGTTGGGATGAATCACTTCAAGATGCATAAATTTTGCATGTCTCATATTTTTGTCTGCCATTAGATTTACCCTCCTAATATTTTTTTTCCTAACGACCTATCTTCGAAGACACTGCTCGACCCAGCGTCTTCAGCCATTCGTTAGCAAGCATGTCTTAATTCCACGGTATTAAAAACGAAATCTTACTAACGAATAAACATTTTATATTTGCGCCATATTAAGACCCTCATCCAGGAACAATCAGCGTTACATAGTAAAAACGCATAGCAATAACCTCCTTAATCATTTTTTCATAAATTAAATGATGCCCTTTGTGATACCTGATTAAAAGTTGACGGGTTGACTCCCTTCCAACATATTTTTCATCCGGTCATACACGCGGCATCCGCCATAGAACGGCCGGATCTTGAAATACGCTTGTTATCATGTTAAGACAGCAAATATCATGCCAAGTACCGGGACCGGCTGTTTTGCTAGTTTTGTGCTGCTTCGTCCGGTTGCGGTGTTAAAATAATTTACAGATCCTGCTCTTGATTGTTTAATAAATAAACGCTGCATTCCAGGGAGATCTTTTTCTACTTACGTGGGCCTTTGTTGCCGGTCATGGAAATGCGGGATGGGATAAAAATAGTACTTGACTTAGAGTTAAGTCCAAATGATATATTACTTTATAATAAGGGTAGTTTCATCACAATGCCAGAAGCTGATCTATATCAAGCCCAAAATCCAGAAGCTAAAGCTGAAAGATAAAGTATAGTTCATCTTGCGGCATAAAAGGGCGGCCAAAATCATATTAAACATGCGGACAAGAGTTTATTATGTCATTGTGAAAATTGCAGCAAGGAGGCATTCATTGTCATGGAAACCTGTTTACAGGATTTCATCCCAGGCGATCTATTCCCCGACGAGTCGATCTGGTTCCAACACGTGTCTTATCAGTCCGTACTGAATGAAATATCCAACACCTGGGTGCATAGAATCAGCAATATCGATTCAAAGCCCGCGCATAAACTAGATCATAAGGCGTTACGCATCAAACAGCAGGAATTGAACGATATTATTGAATTATCCTACTCCCTGAATAAGATCATCTCACAAAGCCTGAACTCCGAATGGATCTTCCTGCTGTTCGACCGGGATGGCAACGTCATATACGCCTATAACGACAGATTGAATTACCTGACCGGGCTATTTTATGATTTCCTCACGGACAAAAGATTCCACATTTACGAGGAACTGCTGAAAGGGAATACCATTGAAGCGGAAATGCACCTGATGAACTGCCCTCTGGGCAAATACAACCAATCCATCTTCATACCGATCTTCAATTATTATCATGAATTGCAATGCATCATGACTTACAGTCTATTTGACAGCAACCGGCTGACCAACGATCTTCGTGTCAAAATATGCCTGGGCACTCTGCTGATAAAAGAACGCCTGATCAGCAAACAGTACACGTCCTGCTACACGAATTCCGTGATTAATGGCATAACTGATTGCGTAATGATCCTTGACGACCGCTTGAATATCATTCACGTAAACCGCTGTACGCTTGCTCTGCTCGGTATGACTGAATATGATATGATTGGGAAACCGATCACTGATTTTCTGGATAAAAGAGATAAAGAATACACGGCCAAAATCACAAATGCCGATTCGCTTAGTTTTAATAAAGGCTGCATGACTATTCCCTGCTCTATTATCAAGCATCAGGTTTTGGAAACATTGAACAGCAATCGCTATCAGTTCATGATGACGTTCAGGCCTAATGTTAACGATACGGGATATTGCGGTATTTCCGGCAGATCGGATTCTCCTTTCAGCCGGCTCGTTGGCGAATCGCTGGAAATGAAAAGGGTCATTAAGCTGGCCGGAAGAATCTCGAAAAAGCCATCCGCGGTCCTCATTGAAGGAGAGACCGGTACCGGGAAAGAGCTTTTAGCCAAAGCCATACATGAGGTCAGCGAACGGGAAGGACCTTTCGTTCCCGTCAACTGCGGAGCTTTGCCCAGGGAACTGTTGCAAAGCGAATTGTTCGGCTACGAAGACGGCGCTTTTACCGGCGCCAAAAAAGGCGGAAAGATCGGAAAATTCGAGCTTGCCAACCACGGCACTCTGTTCCTGGATGAAATAGGCGAAATGCCTCTTGACATGCAGGTATCTTTATTGCGGTTCCTCCAGGATAAAACCGTTACGCCGCTTGGCGGCAATTCAAAAAGAATGGTCGATGTCAGAGTTATTGCTGCAACCAACAAAAACCTCAGAAAAATGGTAGAAGACGGGGATTTCCGGGAAGACCTGTATTACCGGATCAATGTAATGAATATCATAATGCCGCCGCTTCGCCGACGTCCGGAGGATATACCTTTGATCGCCCAATACCACCTAAAAAAGCTATGCCGGGAAAACAATATGAAAGTGCCGAGCATCGAAAAAGATGTCCTGAGGATACTGAAGGAGTATGATTGGCCCGGCAACGTGAGGGAATTGAACAATGTGATCGAGCATGCTTTATTCATCAGCGAGGATGATTTGATCACGACCGCTCTGCTCCCCCCTTACCTGCTCGAGCATCGCGGTAATAACATTTTGCAGTTGAACAGTATAAAAGACTTTGAAGCAGTTGCCATTAAGAAAGTCCTGGAGGAAAGCGGAGGTAACATCACGGCTTCAGCCAAAAGACTTGGCATAACAAGAGCTACGCTGTATAAGAAGATTAGGGCTTTCAATATCGACATGCCCTATATAAGGTCGGTATAAACCGCCGCGCGGGCCCCCCCCGGCCGCTCCGCATCCCTGAATCGCACTCCTGCCCGGCAAAGCGCCCGCAAAAAATTGTGAGCCACTTTTTTCAGACAATAAAAAGGCCCCGCCCGGTATTTACGCAAATTACCGGATGGGTCTCGTAAATATCAGGAAGGGGCATTCCGACTGTTTCGGCCAGCCGCCCCAAATTGCCTTTTCATAGGATCTGCGTTCGCCAAAGAATCACCGTATCACGATCAAATAACTTGAAGCACACAGGCAAAGCGTTATCTTTCACTCTGCCCGTGCGCTTCACGCCGTGAAGGCGATGAAATGAGGAAAAAAAGAAGCGAGAACTCGATTGGAAAATCAGACCTTATACTTTTTAGCGAGCAAAATACTGCAGAGCGTGCTGGCGGCGCAAAAGACGATGGTAACGATTACGCCGGGCAGGTAAGAACCCGTCATATCGGCCAGCATACCGCTCACTGCAATATTGGCCAGTCCGCCGACATTGCAGATAAACAGCATGACACCAAGGCCCTTAATAAAGAATTGCGGGGCAAAAATTTCTGCCGGCAGGACCCAGAGGGGGCCGCAGCTCATCAGGCAAACGCCATAGGAGATGACAGAGACAACGGTTAACGCGGAAGCGGAAGCGTGCCCCTTGAGCATGAAGGTAAAGAGAATGAGGAATAAGGTGGATAGCCCAAAGGAGATGCCAATAGTTTCAGAGCGCCGGCCGTGGAAAAATCTGTCGGATATGAAGCCGCCCAGAGGGGACGTGACGATCGTGCCCATGAAAGCAACGGCCAGGATCGCCGTGGTCTCTGCGGCGGTGTAGCCGAACTCAGGGAAAAGCGATGGGAAACAATAGGGCAGGTTGTAGCTTCCGGCGGTGTTGCCGGCGATGGGGATCGCCAGGAGCCAGAAGCTGGCGGAACGGAATATCTCGCCATAGCTGGCGGGAAGCTTGCGGGCCGGAGCTGACCGAACCTCTGTGGCAACTCCCGCCGTGGCGGGTTCATCCTCGGACTTGATGACATCGTCAATAATGGATACGCCGTATCTCTTCTCAATGTCCACATACAGGAACCCGACAAGAGCAGCTCCAGCCAAGCCGCAGCCCATAACGAAGTAACCGCAGCCCTGCGACCAGGTGAGCCCCATATTATTGAACGCATTGCAAATGAGTGTGGTGGCGGAGATCGCAACACCATAGAGGCCCATCTGAACGCCGGAAGCAAAGCTTCTCTCATTCTTGGGGAACCATGCGGCGATGAGACCCAGAGCGAACGCATTGATCAGGCCGCCGCCGACGCCCTCGATCAGACGGAGCACGACCAGCACACCGACACTCTTGGGGTTTGAAAGGAACATGGCTCCGGCTACCGCCTGGACCAGGCAGCCGAGAACGATCGTCTTTTTACCGCCAAGCTTAGTCGCAATTAAGCCGGCAGCGATGCACATAATGGCAAGAGCAATCGCGACGCCATTGCTGATAAGCGACAGCAAGCTGTTGCTTATGCCGAGATCAGCTATAATTGCTTTACCGTAGTTTGCAACCATCTGCATACCCATATAAATCTGCGCCCAGCACAGAACCATCAGGACGAAGACCAGGAAACGGTACGCAGGGGCCTTTTTGAGTTTTAAAGCAGGTGCTAAAGCTGGTTCCATTTATAGTCCCCCTCACTTTTAAATAATCAAATCGCAGCCAATGTCTGTTGAATAAATCTCAGAGCGGTCGATTCGCGCGCGTGCAATCGCCGCTCTATTGTCTGAAAACGGCTGAATTCAGCCGTTTTCAGACAGCGGAGACATACATGATCAATTCCCTCTGTATAATTTATTTGTCAAAATGACTTACCTAATCAAAATGACCTTTTTTGGAAATAGCTGCAGATATTGCGCAGTATGATCAGCCGTTCAAGCCCATCAGAGTGGCGATGCCCTCGTAATGGTAGTCGGTGGGCAGGTCCATAATACCGGTGGCCAGGGTATCGGCGATGTAGTGGAAATAATTCGCGTCGTGATAAGCCAGTCCGGCAAAGAGCTTCATGCAATCCTCGCAGACTTCCATGGCGGCGTCTGGCACAAACGCCTTGCACATCTGAGACTTGATGCAGGCTTCATCGACCGTATCGGGGTCCTCGTAGAGGGCGGCGGCGTCGTATATTGCGGTTCTGCTGATGGTCAGGAGGGTGTTCATCCTGGCCAGCTTTGCGCGGATGAAAGCCTTGTCGGTCAGGGGCTTGAAATTGTTGGTCCTGGTCTTTGCCCACTCGATACCCTTGGCTAAGAAGCCCTCGGCGGCGCCCAGCGCAATGGACGCGCAAATGGCGTACAAGTTGTAATAGAACATGGTGTTGCCCACACCGGCGGGGAACGACATATCCTTGTGGACGCGCAGGTTTTTGTAGGTGACGGTGCCGCCGCCGCTGCCCTTCATGCCGAACTTGTTCTCGCAAGAGCTGTGATCCAGGCCGGGCATACCGTCCTCGACCACGAACACCATCATCTGCCGTTCCTCGTCGAAGCCGAAGACCATGTGGACGTCAAACACGATATTATTGGTGTTGTACAGGTGAGTCCCGTTCAGGATATAGTAATCGCCGTCCTTTTTGGCAATGGGGGTCCACTCGTTGACGTTGGTATGTCCCTCGGGAGCGGTGACGCCGCCGTTCGCGATCAATTCGCCGTTCATAACCTTCTCAAGGTACTTGTCAGTCGCGGCTTTGCTGTTGATCAGCATCGGGGGAGTGGTCATCACACACATGGCGATCAGGCCGAACACCGGGGCGACCTTGGAGAGCTCCTCATGGATAATGCAGGCCTCGGTGATTCCCTGGCCCAATCCTCCGTACTCCTTGGGCACCAGGCAGCGCCAGAAGCCCAGGTCGGCGCAGCGCTTATACAGATCACGGGGAACATAGTCATGGCAGTTAACTATTTCACCCATGCGCGGGGCGATCTCATTCTCAGCAAATTCTCTTACAGTCTTCTGGAGCAGTTTCTGCTCTTCCGTAAACACCAGAGCCATTGATATAACCTCCATATTATAAAATTGAAGAAAGCTGTGATGTGTGTCATATGTCTTTCCCGGCGACCGCTTCGGTTGGCCGGTCATGGGAATATTCCTCAGATGTTCTTCAGCGCCTCGGTCAGCAGGGGGATGACCTCATACATGTCGCCCACGATACCGTAATCCGCAGCCCTGAAGATGGGCGCGCTCTCGTTGGTATTCACAGCGACGATGATCCTCGAGTCCTTGATGCCGTAAATATGCTGTGCCTGTCCGGAAATGCCCATTGCGAGGTAGAGGAGCGGTTTGACCTGCACGCCGGTGATGCCGATGTACCTGGATTCCGGCATCCAGCGTCTCTCTTCCGCAATGCCTCTGCTGCAGCCGACCTCGGCGCCGATTACGTCCGCCAGGTCCTGAGCAATCTGGATGTCCTCTTTTTTGTTCAGGCCCAGGCCGACGCTCACGATTCGGTCGGCTTTCTTGAGGTCGACGCCCTCTTTTACGACCGGCTCGGTGGAACTGGTGCAGACCCGGTTGTCCGGCTGGATGCTCTTCTTCACGAGCTCCGCGGCCGCGGTGCTCCCGCCCGCATCAAACAGCCCGGTCTGAACCGTCATCACACAAAGCCCTGTAATGGCCTCGGTCTGGATAACTGCGCCGCCGTAGATCATTCTGACAGTGACCAGCTTGCCGTCCACGAACTCGGCCGAGCGGATGTCGCTGACCATGGCACAGTCCAGATAACCGGCCACATTCGCGGCGATTTCCCGTCCTCGCACGGTGGAGCTTACGGCAAAGAGATCCGCATCTTCTTCTTTGAGCAGGGTGGCGATGGCCTTGCCATAGCTTTCGATACGGCCGTTTCCGCACTCCAGGAGGTAGACCTTATCGGCGCCCAGGTTGACAGATTGTCCGGCGGCATCTTCGCTGACGGTCAAGACCACGGCGTGCTTTCCGGCGCTCTTTGCAAAGGCAACCAGCTCTGCGGCTGCGTCAAGCTTATCGCTGTAAATATAAATTCCCGCCATCAGAACACACCTTCTTTCTTCAGTACGTTTGCCAGTTCCCTGACTTTGTCCGCCATTTCGCCTTCCTTGAACAGAATATTTTTTCTGTCCATCGCGTAGCCTTTCACTTCGGTCACTTCGGTATTGGTGGAGAAAGCGATGCCCAGTTCTTCACCTTTAATCTCCGTAGTCTTTTTCTTGGCCGAGCCCATGATTGCGGCCAGTCCCGGAAGCGGAGCCGGATTGATATCGGGAAGGACGGAAACTACAACCGGAAACTCCACATTGACGATTTCGAGGCAATCCTCCAGCTTTCTCGTGGCCGTCATCCGGTTGCCTTCGATGGTGAGTTTGGTAACAGCGGTAACTACCGGCCAGTCGAGCAGGGCGCCGATCCTGGGCGCCGTCTGCCTGGCAAGCGTATCGCTCGCGCCGTCGGAGCAGATGACCAGCGACACATCGCCGATCTTCCTGATTGCCGCCGCCAGCGCATCAGCCGTGATTTTGCCGTCCGCAGTTGCCGCCTCCGGCGCATTGATCCAGTATGCTTCCTTCAGGCCGCGTGACAGGGCCGGCTTGGCGGACAGCTTGGATCTCTCTGTCCCAAAGGTCAGGCCGATGGCTTCGCATCCCATAGCCTTGGCCGCGACCACCGCGGCCTCGATGGCGTTGCGGTCGTAATCGCTGATTTTGCTCTCGAACCGCTTTTCAACCGACAGGTCTTTTTTGACTGTTACGTCGGCTCCGTCAACAACCCACTTATAGCAGGCAAGAACTTTTGGCATGTGTCTGCGTCCTCCTTAAATTATCCTTCGGTCAAGCCCATCAGCAGAGCCAAGTTGTCCCAGTGAATGTCGTTCGAGAGATCCATAATGCAGTAGCACATGGCGTCGCCGACATAGTGGTGCAGTTCAGGGTTGTGATAGCCCATGCCGCCATGGAGCTTGATGCACTCGGTGGCAACCTTGACGGCCGTCTCGGAAACAAACAACTTGATGGACTCGGCCTTGATCGCCCAGGCGCGCTCGAGTTCGGGATCGTGGTTCTTGCACAGCTCGTCGAACATGGTTGCCGCGTCGTAGACGGCGGAATGCGCAACCTCGACAAGGGTCCGCAGGTAACCCAGCTTCTGGGAGACGACCTGCAGTGAGGTCAGCGGCTTGAAGTCATGGGTTCTGAGCTTGCAAAACTTGATAGTCTTTTCCAGGATGCCTTCGGCGCAGCCGAGAGCTTCCGCTGCACAGTTGTTGTATATCCTGTAGTAAAACTGGGAGTCGCCGATGCCGACGTTGCACGCCATCTCCAGCGGGATTCTGCAGTCCTTATAGATAGTGGTGCCGCCGCCGCTGCCGGCCATGCCGTACTTGAGATCGACACGGCTGTTGTCATAGCCGGGTGTTCCCTTCTCGATGAAGAAAGCCTTCATCTCCCTGTCCTGGGTCAGGCCGAGGGTCATATGGATATCGCTGAGATTGTTGGTGTTGTAAAGCCTGGTGCCGTTGAGCACCCATTCGTTGCCGTCCTTTACGGCCAGGGGCTCCCATTCAGCCGAGTTGGACTGGCCCTTCGGGTCGGTGGCGGCGCCGGAAAGGATCTTATCGCCGGACATGCAAGGCTCGAGATATTTATAGAGCGCGGGTTCCTCAAGCAGAAGCGGGATGTCCACGATGCCAATCTCGACGACAAGGGACATGGCTGGGGATACCTTCGCGAGCTCTTCCATGACGATGCAGGTTTCCACCATGCCTTTGCCGAAGCCGCCGTGCTTCTCCGGGATGTTCAGGCGCCAGAAGCCCAACTCACCTGCGCGCTTGTAAAGGTTCCTGGGAAACTCGTTGGTCTTCAGTATCTCCGGCATGCGGGGAGCAACCTCATTCTCTGCGAATTCTCTCACGGTGTTCCGGAGCAGAATCTGCTCTTCATTGAATAACAGTGACATGATACAGACCTCCAAAAATTTTTTACAGTCTTAGCGGGTCCTTGTTGATAATGCCGATTAAACACGTCCCACCTCCCTCTGAATCATTATTTCGGCACTATACCCGCGGCATCCGCTAGATTTCCCTGACGACGCAGCATTTCAACGTCGTTTATAAAAATAGTGAGCAAAATTCGTGCCAGTTTCTCGTGCCTGTTCTTTACTATGATTTTTCTAATTTATTTTAAGTCTGCATGTAAATATATTAGACGCAACCTGTTTATTAATCGTCTAATTAATGAACACTTTCACAGAGAAATCGGCAAGAACGAAATAGCGTTAGGAGAAAAATTTCACTAAAGAAAATCTGCTGAAACCTATTGATTTAGAGTTCACTTCTACTGATAAAGTATCATACGGAAAGCTTATCAACTACATCGACTTGGACAACGAAAGGAAGACCAAAAGCAAAAATAAGGGAAAAGCGGCCTGAGTTTCCGCTATCGGACTCGGTTGCATGGTTTTGTCTTGTAAGTCTTATGTAAATGGTCAGCTCCTCTTATGGTTAATATAACCAAACCTAATTTATTGACGTATACTGCAATTTTAAAGGGGGTAGTTGGCTATCTCAGCCACTACCCCCAAAATTACCGCCTTATTTTACATCTATTTGGACTTTACACAGAATCCGGGATACACCTTTTTGTCAGAATGTTCTACATTCAACTTGCGATTTCCTTCTTCTTTGACTCATCCCCTGACTCACCTGTCACTGATTCACGGTTGTTAACTCACACAGCTAGCTACGTTGCGGTTCTTTTACCGGTCAAAATGCTCTTTAACAAAAGCAGGCGCGTCAGCTTCTGAAATGAATCCGGAAAAAGTTCCGCCGTTATTTAGCAGGAAAACAACATTATATACTGCATGTTCACCATTTAAATTATAATTTCGCAAACATAGCAAACATAGCTCCAGTTTTTCCGGGTCAGTGATTTTTAGGACGCCCGGTTTATTTTCTAATCCCAGAATAGACCCTTGGTTTATGATAACCGGCCGCTTACCCGGCTCCTGTTTGTTAAGGTCAGGCATCTTGTCCATGATAGCGCTGGTAATGTCTTCGCCTGGAAGCAGCCTGGCCTGGTTATATTTCCCGGTTTCTTTGAGCCACTGTTCGAAATTCGCATATGATTTTTTCCAGTCCAGGTCGACTCTGCGATGATTTTTCAAACAGACGGTGATGTGAGCCCAGGGAGGTCTCTGTTTCATGGCCGTCATTTCTTCGTATGGCTCATCGTAAGCGTCGCGCTTTAAGACGTCGACGGCCTGCGCAATGAGCTCCGGATCAACGATGCGTACGTTTTTATTTGCCTCGAGCGCATTAATTTCGATCAGGTCCACATCAGCAGGATTTATGCTGAGAATTCTATTATGCAGTTCCTTGTATTCCCGTGATTCATAAATGGGTTTCAATCTATCCGCATACTCCGGCGCGGCAATCTCATACTGCCGGTAAATATGACTGCCGTTTTTCATCTCATAGGCCAGACAGATCCTCTCGGAATAATCTTTCGTACGTTTTGCTAAGAAGGACTCTTTTTCAGCCAATCGATTAGCGACTATTTTCTGATGCAGCGAATAAATACCGGTTATGTTATCCTTTTCGGTAAATATGGCCTTGACAGGTGAGGAATCATATTCTATTTCTATAGTCACTATTTCACTGCCGCCATAAGCTTGCGCATTCGCAGCGGGCACATAGCTGAAAGCATAAAAAGAATTATCCATGTAGATGCTTTTCACTTCGCTCAGCTCAGGCAACCTTTTTTCATAACCGGTAAAATCATAATGAAACAGACCAATCAATCCGACCATGGCCAGGGCGTAAATGCCATAACCCCGAATACTCCGCCGCTGAAAAACCTGCAGGGATTTGTTTAACAGTATCTCGACCAGGAAATAGGCCAGCAAGGAACCCAGAAAGTAGCCGAAATATGTCCAACCCGGACTGCCCTGGGCACTATTAAAATAACTGCCGAGCAGCAACATAAAGCAAAAGGTAACCGAGTATTTGAAAACCGGACGCAGTATATCGAAGGTAATGGCGTTCCCGGCCGTTTCCAACTGACGCTGCTGGTAGAGATATCTGCCCATAAAATACAACGCTAGACAGCTTAACAGATAAACCGCGATTTCACCAGTTTTAATAGGATGTATAGAAATTTCAGTCAGCCTGATCAGGGGAGAAAGCTTCTCTATTTTCTCTAAATAGTAATCATATGCGAAACCGTAAACGTATTTGCTCATATTGTTCAGCAGCAACACGGACAGCCCGCTGGGCAGGAGAAGCAGAATATAGCTTAACACACCCTGCACGGTGGTCATGCCGGTAATCATACCGACGGCCGCACTGGTCATAAAGAAAAGCAGATTAATCAGCAGGCTGATAGATAGCCAGGAAAGTATATCTACATGTTCAATCCCCAGCCCGGCAACCAGCGCCCGGGAAATCAACGCAGTGAGGATAAGCGGCACAAACAGGAAAATAATGCCGGCGATGACATGGGTATTGTAAAGGGTTTCCCGCTTGACGGGTAATGTGTGCGCCATATCTGCCGCCCGGCTGTCCTGTAAATATCGGAACAGCAGCAGGCCGGTCAGTACGGGGACAAGGATCAACGCCATTACATGTAAAAACGATTGATTAGTATCAAACTGAAATATGCGCGAATACATATATACATTGTTTATCCTGACATCTTCCAGCCTGCTGTACAGCATAAATACTTTAAGCGGCACACTTAAGAGCAATATCAGAAGATATCCCGCGCCTATCCAGGCGAATCTTTTAAAATCGTTGAGCAGGATACCCTTATTAATAAAGGATGTTTTTGATTTCATAACCATTATCCCCCATTTCATATATGAATATCTCCTCAAGGGTGAGCGGCAGGATATCCAGGACGGCAGGGTGATAAGACCGTATGCGCCTGATTATATCTTCATATACACCGCGCACGATTAAAATCAGCGCGCTGCCTCTTTTTTCCTGATAAAGCGGCTGCATGTCTTGCAGCAGGGCAGGGGGTATTTCTCCGCTAAAGGCGACTTGAATCTTATGCACGTCCGCTTTCAGGTCGTCTAAATCCTTCTGAATCAGCATTTCCCCCTGATGCAAAATGCCGATATAATCACAGATATCTTCCAGATCGCGTAAATTGTGGGAAGAGAGCAAGACGGTCATTTCTCTTTCAGCCACATCCTGAATAATGAGATTCTTTACTTTCTGCCGCATCACCGGGTCCAGCCCGTCGATGGGCTCGTCCAGGAGCATTACATCCGGCATCAAGGCCAAACTCAGCCAAAAGGAGACCTGGCGCTGCATCCCCTTGGACAGGGTCTTCAGGCGCCGCTTGACTTCGATATTAAAAACACCCCCGAGTTTTTCGAAGCGTGCCTGATTCCATTGAGGGTAAATGTGCGCATAGAAATGTGCCATATCTTGAATTGTATAATTCGGAAAAAAATACAGAAGATCGGGAATAAAAACTGTACGCGCTTTTAAAGCGTCATTTTCAAATACCGGTTGCGCATCTATCATGAGGTCGCCTGAATTCTGCCTGTAAATACCGGCCAGGAGTTTTAAAAGAGTCGTTTTCCCGGCTCCGTTGGAACCGACCAGACCGTAAATTGATCCCTTATGTACCGTCAGGCTTACATCATTAAGCGCTTCCAACTCCTGGAATTGCTTGCTGACATTTTTCACCTCAATCATCCATTTTTACCTCCTTCATCTTTAGATAACTGAGTTTTAATCCGGGTGATGATATTCTGGGGGGTGGCGCCCAGATAGAGCATTTCCGCTACAATTCTCGACAGCTCGTTTTCCAGAGTTCGCAGTCGGGCAGCGTTATTACCGGGAACAGCAGGCCTGACAAAACTGCCTTTGCCGGGCACAGAATAGATATATCCGCGGTGTTCCAGTTCCCGGTAGGCCTTCTGGATGGTATTGGGATTAATGGTCAATTCACTGGCCAACACCCGTACGGCCGGTAACTGCTCATCAGGCTTCATTACATTGTTTATGATGAGCTCTTTGATTTTCTCCACCAGCTGTTCATACATAGGTGCGCGACTTCGCAGGTCCAGTTCAAACATGGAGCCCCTCCTTTCAAGCCAAACTGTGATCAATACTAACTGTACTAATATACACAGTACAGATAGTACGCCCATAATTATATACCTGCCATTTGGCTTTGTAAATAAGATTTTTTTAAAAAGAGTAAATCCGCCGGAAGGTATGGGGGCGAGGGTGCGGGATGCGGTGCTTGTGGGGAAGGGGAAAAGGGCCTTGCTCTACGGTTGGCTGTTTAATCTACATAATTTGCGTGGGCATAGCAGTAGTCGCACCCTGTATAACATAATTTTGGCGGCCAGCCGCCGATGTCTACTGAAAGTGTGCACCCGCATAGCGGCCTTTTTCTTGGTTGTCTCAAATCAGCCGGTTCTCTATGGTCATGAAGTCTCTGTAATAATCCACCATCAATACATTTACTTTCAGGAAATCCGGGAACACAGCAGGCGCTGATCAAAACACCGTATTTGGATTCCACTTGCTTCAACCAATTAAAAGTTCTGTGTCTTTCCTCCTCGTCAGGAGGAAGAATTTGGCAACCCATCTCCCTAAATCTTTTATCCACCTTGTGATGCATATTCTTTTCAAGAAAACTGAAACTAAAATATTTTATACCATATTGAGCGGACGACTTGATAATAACCGGCAGGAATTTGAGGCTGGAAAAAGCATTTCCCTTGCAATCCCGGATCCTGACAATTGGATCCACCCTCAATCGTATTCTGTCATGGCTGCCGGCAAGATTAACAATCTCAGGCAACACTTGCAGGGAATCTTGAAGTGTTGGAGCCTTTGGCTCCAACACCAACGGCTTTCCATTTGATTTTGTCCCTATACCCAAACCTCCCAACCCGGTTATGGTCAGTTGAACATATAGCTGTACGCTTTTATTTTTCAATTCTTCAAGATATGAACGCAAAGGGTCAATCAATAAACTTCCAGGATGCTTTGTCCACAAAACCAAGGTGTGTATTTCCAAACCGCGTTCAAGTCTGTTGTTTACCTCTTCTATCAATTCGGCCGGGTAGAATCTGGGCATGTCGGTCATGCGTGAAGCGCTCAGCACCAACTTGGTGTTCATTTCAATGGGTTTGCCGTCAAATATCGACATAAACTCTCCCTCTAAAATCTTCTATTGAAAAAATCCGGTTGCTTTATGAAATTAAATTGTACCAAATGGCAATGAAATTATCAAAACAAGATTTTGCTAAAACATATACATGACCCGATCCATAAAAGGGTTTTCCCAGGATAAAATAGAATTATATCCTTTATATTTTTTATGGTGGTAATTTACAGTGAAAATTAAGAAGCGCTACATTGATAATTATGAAAAAGAAAAAATCATTGAGGCGATTAAATATTTTTTAACCAGTATGCCGGAAATCATTTTCGCCTATGTCCATGGCTCTTTTGCGGAACAGAAAGGCTTTGGAGATATCGACATCGCCGTATATTTAAAAGAAGAAAACTTGAACGACAAAATCATAAACTACGAAATAGAACTGGAGATTAAACTGGAAGAGAAATTAAAGTTTCCTGTGGATGTCAGAGTGTTAAACACTGCGCCTCTTTCATTTCAATATCATACTATTAAGAGCGGGGTCCTGTTGTTTGAGAAAGACGGGGACAGACGGGTGGAATTTCAAACGAAAACACTGGATTTCTACTTCGATTTTGCGCCCTTTCGGAAACAATATTTGAAAGAGGTGCTCGGTTTTGGAGATCAATGAAGACAAGGTCAGAAAATTATTCCATGAATTAAAGAAGGCTTTTACCAGGTTAAAAGTTTTATCCTCCCTCCCCAAAGAAGATTTTGTCAATGACCCTGACAAGGTTGGAAGCGCCAAATATCACTTTCTGGTCGCCATCGAGGCCGCCATCGACCTTTGCAATCACATCATTGCAAAAAATAATTACCGGCCTCCGGAAGACTATGCGGACACTTTTCGGGTAATGGGAGAAGCAAAAGTCTTTGACGGGGCGTTTGTAAAGGAATTGGTCAGTATGGCCAAGTTCAAGAACAGGCTGGTACATATATACTGGGCAGTGGACGATGAACTGCTTTATAACATATTGACGGTTAACCTGGCGGACATTGAGCGGTTTCTTAAGGAATTGGGAACATTTTTAAAGATGAATATTTGATACCTCCCAGGAGACAGAAAGAGATTTATGGCAGCCGGTCCCGCTTTCTCCGCCAGATATCATGAAATACAAGGGATCCTCACTGTTTAAGGTGAGAATCCCTTGTTGTTTTTGAGTACGGATTAGGGGTAAAGCAGTTTGCGTAAAATGGTAAAATTAGCATTAACTATGAAGGATGTTGTTGAAATATTGTAGAATATTGTAAAAGTAAATAGATGGTTTAGCAGGCTGCTGAAAAAGTCAAAATGAAGCGCATAAATATAGCAACTGCGGTTCCAAATGCATAGTATTACGAACCATTACTACTCTTCGACGGATGATTCGTATCGGCTGCCAATAGGGGGGAGTTTAAACATGGATAATCAATTCTTCGAAAGACCTATCCTCAATTCACCCTATGAGTACCCGTCGCGACACTGGGAGCTGGACGCTCAGGG
>ENA-UOYA01001947-UOYA01001947.1-activated-sludge-metagenome-genome-assembly--contig:-NODE-1947-length-20677-cov-5.141160_pt1 | contig 20677 bp, 19 predicted proteins | sample MGYA00238163_ERZ764804 | MGnify/ENA primary metagenome ERZ764804 (study PRJEB28919, sample SAMN05720223) | activated sludge metagenome | isolation source: Anaerobic digester | place: Hong Kong... | reverse complement strand
CGTCATCCCGAAGATAACGCCTGATCTCTCCTAAAAACATGGGGACCGCATAGGTGGAAAACATAACCCCGTAACTGCTGTCAAACCGTTCGACTGATTTTAACAGTCCGATATACCCGATCTGCAGCAGGTCGTCCAGTTCATAACCGGCTCCCATGAATTTCAGAGCGATATTCTTGACCAACCCCGTATTCTGCTTGATCAGTTCTTCACGGGCCCATTCGTCTCCGCTTTTGGCAAGCTCGATCAGATCGTATGTATCCTCTTTACTTCTGGCTACATAATTGGAACTCATAGCACGTAATCCAGATTCTTGATCATCGTAACTTTGGTGCCTTCACCCGGCGCCGACTCCACCTCAAGTCTGTCCATGAAGCTTTCCATAACGGTGAAGCCCATCCCCGAGCGCTCTTCCCCGGGTCTTGACGTGTAAAGAGGTTCCCTTGCCCGTTCAATATCATCGATCCCTATTCCGCTGTCTGAAACCGTTATGATCACTCTTCTGTCCCCGTCGATCAGGCATTCGACCGTGACCATGCCGTCTTCCCCCTCCTCGTACGCATGGATAATGGCATTGCTGACCGCTTCCGATACGGCGGTCTTGATCTCCGTCAGCTCTTCCACGGTCGGGTCCAGAGGAGCGGCGAAAGCCGCCACCGCAACCCTTGCAAAGCTTTCATTCTCAGACCGGTTTAAAAATTCCAGTTTCATCCGGTTCAGGAGCTCGTTTTTTCCGATTTTACCGTTCATCGCCGCCTTCCGCCTCCTCATCAGTATTTTCTGATTCTAATTTTTCTATGGACTCAGCAACAGTATTGATTCTGTAAGCGATCGTATAGATCCCTGCCATATCCAGTATCCTGTCAATATATTCATTGCAGCCCGTAATAACAAGCTTGCCTCCCAATTGTGAGATTTTGTTGTATCGACCCATAATGACGCCGATGCCCGAACTGTCCATGAAGGTGACTTTTGTAAAATTAAAGATGAGATGCTTGGAATGAAAGGCTTCCACGGTTTTGTCAATCTCTTCTCTGACCACCGTCGAGGTATGGTGATCCAATTCGCCATCCAGATTTGCAATCAGAATATCGTCGGTCATTTCAAATTCTATCTGCATAAAAAACCCCCCTCTGCACTATTATACAGGCTTGTCCGCAGTCTGTCTCTGAGAAATTCAGGGGATTTGGTTCTAGTTTTGTCGAAAAGACGGAGAAAAGTGAAACGGAAAGCCTTCGCGCTTTTGATATTGTCTGTTCCTCATCTCACGATTTTAAAACCTTTTTATCCCAAACACCCTTATGTTATAGTATAATATGGTAACCAAAGTATGTTTGAAATGAGTATTACTGCATAACGAAGCAAGGGAAGGGTGATTTTTTTGAAAAGGGGATTTTTTTTACCAGGTATTGTCGTTTTATTGTTTTCTTTATTCTCTCAATATGTCTTTGCGGCTGATTCCGGAACCCCGGATATCAATCTGAACAGCAGCCCTATCAACGCAAAAGCTTATATTGCTGAAGGGAATCTTTATCTGCCGGTCAGAGCGATATGCGAATCTCTTGGATATGATGTAGAATGGCTGCAGGCAGATCAGACAGTAGAGATAACCTCAAATAGTACAGCGATTTCATTGAACTTTAATAAATCAACAATTAAAGTCAATGATCATGATTATTATATGACGGAAGGCCGTATTACCATCAAAGATAGAATATACATGAAGGCTGATTTTTTCTCCGACAATTTTGATTTGAGAGTCAAGAGGGATAAAGCAAATGCCACGGTATCTCTTGACAGTATCAAGGCAAATCCAATATATATCAGGACAATAAAAGAGACGTCTGAAAACAGTGCACTCAAAATCATCTTGCAGTATCCCCGGATCAATGGACTTGAAAATAAGCTGGTCCAAGATGAAACCAATACCCTATTCAAGCAGTTGGCGGAAAATGCCGCAAAAGAGGGCATAAAGAATGCGGCTGACCTTGCAGAATATGCAAAAAAGTACCCAGGCGGAAGCCCTAACCCGTGTGAAACATACTTTGATTATCATGTGAAATATAACCAAAACAATATGCTGAGTCTGGTATTTTTGAATTATCAATATGCGGGAGGGGCTCACGGGAACACTTTACAGACCTCGTATACAATAAACCTTGAGACAGGAAAGCAGCATTCGTTAAAAGATCTGTTCAAGGAAAATTCAGATTATGTTTCCATGATCAGTGATTGCGTTAAAGCACAGCTGAACGAAAGAAATCTAATGGATGTTTTGCTGGTAGCTTTTGATAAAATCAGGGAAGATCATAGCTATTATCTTACAAATGACGGAGTCGTAGTCTATTTCCAACAATATGAAATTCTGCCAGGCGCAGCAGGCATTCAGGAATTCTCGACTGATTTCTCTTTGCTCAAAGAGCTGATTATAGAGCCTGATATATTCAAATAAAGAGGTTTGCTTCCAACGTCCGGCACATTATTGCAGAACCTAAAAAATCATGGAATGATTCCATGATTTTTGTTGATTATCTAGTATTTATTCCACCGGATAGATGGCGACGGTTTCCCTGGAGGCCACCGCATCGGCAACCAACTGATCCACATCCAATTTGCTTTCCGATTCCAGGATCTTTGCCAGCTTTGGCTTTGTCACCGGATGCTTCGGCAGAAATACGGTACAACAGTCCTCATATGGCAGGATCGACGTTTCGTAGGTCCCGATATTTTTAGCGATTTCCATGATGTCGACCTTGTCCATGGCAATGAGCGGTCTCATGACCGGCATTTGAACGGACTGATCGGTAACGACGAGAGCTTCCGCAGTCTGGCTTGCCACCTGCCCCAGATTTTCTCCGGTGATGAGCATGCAGCAGCCGGTTTCCTGCGCAACCTTCTCCGCTATTTTCATCATGAAGCGGCGGACCAGAATCGTCGTTTCCTCCTCCGGGCAGTTCTGCACGATCATTTCCTGGATCGGAAGAAGATTGATGATATGCATCTTGAATCTTCCGCAATAGCCGGCAACGATACCGGCCAACTCCGTCACTTTTTCACGCGCCCGCTCGCTCGTGTACGGATAGGAATGAAAATGGACCGCTTCGATAAGCATTCCCCGCTTCGCCATCATCCAAGCCGCAACCGGACTATCAATTCCGCCCGACAGCAGGACCAAGCCTTTTCCGTTGGTTCCCAGCGGAAGGCCGCCGAAGCCTGAAATCTTCTGCTCGAAGATGTAGGATTTATCTTTTCTGACGTCGACGAAGAGCAGGCAATCCGGATTGTGAACGTCGACCTTGAGCACCTTGCATCCGATGAGGATTTTAGCGCCGATCTGCCGCGCGATATCCGGAGATTTGACCGGGAAATTCTTGTCGGCTCGCTTCGCATCGACTTTGAATGTTTTCACGCCTTTCTTCTCGATCAGACGCCGCATGTATTCCACCGCAGCCTGACCGATCTTCTCTAGGTCGGATTCCGTTTCAACGGCGGGGCTTACGGATGCAACGCCGAAAACTCTGGAGATTTCTCCCGCGATCAGATCCGGATCAAGCTCCTTCGGCGCTCTGACGAAAATCAAGCCCTCCTGCCGTTTGATCTCAACTCCTTCATATTTCTTTAACACACGCTTGATACGGTCTACGAGCATTTTTTCAAAATACGGCTTGTTCAGCCCTTTCAGCGCTACTTCGCCGCACCGCACGATAAACGCATTTCTCTCTTCCATCATCGAAAACTACCTAACTTTCTTAACTTCTGAACCGCTTCCTTCAGTCTGACCAGAACATAATCCATCTCTTCCACCGTATTGAATTCACTGAAGCTGAACCGGATCGCCCCTTCGATTTCCTTGTCGGCAAGGCCCATCGCCTTCAGGACGTGGCTTTGCCCCCTTTTATTGGAAGAGCAGGCCGAACCCGTCGACACATAGATGTCCGACTGTTCCAGCGTATGGAGAAGCACCTCTCCGCGTACGCCAAAAAAGCTCACATTCCAAATGGAAGGACTGCCGTCTTCCCTGCTGTTTTCGCGGATATCGGAAATTTCCCAGCGGATCCCCTCTGAAAGATAATTCTTTACCTTTCGCATGGATTCTATCCGTTCTGTCATATTCCTCTGGCTAATAGCGGCCGCAATTCCGAACCCTGCAACGGCAGGCACGTTCTCTGTTCCGGAGCGCATTCCCCGCTCCTGTCCTCCGCCAAACAGATAAGGCTTGACATTGAGTCCCTTTCTGATATAGAGCGCACCGACGCCCTTCGGCCCGTGTATCTTGTGGCCGCTGACAGAAAGAAGATCGGTCCCGCCTGCCTGAACGGGCATTTTGCCGTAGGACTGCACCGCATCGGTGTGAAACAGGATTTCCGATCTGCCGGCTGAACAGAATTTGTTTTTCAATTCAATGATCTCCGGGATCGGCTGAATGGATCCCACTTCGTTGTTCACCTGCATGATCGAAATGAGAATGGTCTGATCATCCAATGCGCTTTCCAGCGCCTGCATATCGATGATCCCGCTCCGGTCAACGGGGATATATTCCACGCGGAAGCCTGTTTCCTCGAGTCTCCTGCAGCTTTCCAGCACCGCCGGATGCTCGATGCAGGAAGCGATGATCTTGTTTCCCCTTCGTTTTCTGGCCTGCACTGCGCCGAACAGCGCCATATTATCCGCTTCCGTTCCGCCGGAGGTAAAGTAAATCTCTTCCTCTTTCACGCCCAGTGAGGCCGCAACGGATCTTCTGGCTTCCTTCACGGCTTTTTCCGCGGTGATCCCCATGCGATGCAGGGACGACGGATTCCCGAAATCGGTCTCCATATATTTCACCATCTCTGAGATCACTTCCCGATATGGCCTCGTTGTCGCACTGTTGTCCAAATAAACAAACATATCTATCACCTATAAAGGCGCCTGCCGGTGTGTACCGCTGCGGCGCTTTTAATCGCTGAGCCATGGGGATTCTCGTAAGAATCCGTCCGAGCTCGAAAATTAACCTATTAATTAGAATCCGAAAATTTGAAGAGCGAGCGAATTCCAAGAGAATACCCATGGCGGTTTACGATGAAAGAAGAGGCTTAAGCCTCTTCTTTATTTTGCATATTCGATTGCCCTTGTTTCTCTGATCACATTGACCTTGATCTGCCCCGGATACTCCAGTTCGCTCTCGATCTTCTTGCTGATCTCTCTGGCAAGGAACACGATTTCTTCGTCGTTCATTTCTTCCGGTCTCGCGATGATTCTGATTTCGCGTCCGGCCTGAATCGCGTAGGACCGTTCGACCCCGGGCGTGGTATTTGCGATTTCCTCAAGCTTCTGCAGCCTCTTGATGTAGGTTTCGAGGGTTTCTCTTCGCGCTCCCGGCCTTGCCGCCGACAGAGCGTCCGCCGCCGCTATGAGGACCGCTTCCATGCTCTTCGCTTCGTAGTCGCCGTGATGGGCTGCCATGGCGTTGATGATCGTTTCCGATTCCTTGTATTTTCTCAGGAGATCGATCCCGATATCGACATGGGTCCCTTCCACTTCGTGGTCAATGGCTTTTCCGATGTCGTGGAGCAAGCCGGCTCTCTTGGCGGTCTTGATATCAAGTCCCAATTCTCCTGCCATCAATCCCGCAAGATGCGCAACCTCCACAGAATGCTTCAGGACATTTTGTCCATAACTTGTTCTGTACTTTAATCTTCCAAGAAGTTTGATCAGTTCCGGATGAAGATTATGTATGCCTACCTCAAATGTCGCCTGCTCACCTTCTTCCTTGATGATGTTATTCACTTCTTTTTCCGCCTTTTCAACCATCTCTTCGATCCTCGCGGGATGAATCCTCCCGTCAACGATCAGCTTTTCAAGGGATAGTCTGGCGATTTCTCTTCTGACCGGATCGAAACCGGATAAGATGACTGCTTCCGGCGTATCGTCGATGATAAGATCGATTCCCGTCAGAGTTTCGATGGCCCTGATATTTCTGCCTTCTCTTCCGATGATTCTTCCTTTCATTTCGTCATTCGGAAGCGGCACGACCGAAACGGTGCTTTCTGCCACATGATCCGCGGCGCATCTCTGAATGGCACCGGTAATGATTTCTTTCGCCTTTTTTTCGGCTTCATCCTTGGCTTTTGACTCGATATCCTTGATCATCACAGATGCTTCATACCGAATCTCCTTTTCGATGTTGGAAAGCAGAATGCTCTTTGCTTCCTCAGCCGTGTAGCCTGAGATCCTTTCCAGTTCCTCCATCTGCTTTGCGATAAATCCGTCAAGCTCATGTTGTTTTTCAAAGAGTAACTGTTCTTTTTTTGTAATGCCTTCTTCTTTCTTTTCCAGGTTTTCTATCTTTCGATCAATGGCTTCTTCCTTCTGGATCAGTCTTTTTTCCGATCTCTGGATCTCCGCCCTTCTTTCTCTGATTTCGCGCTCAACTTCGCTTCTCATTCGGTGAGCTTCTTCTTTTGCTTCAATGGTTATTTCCTTCTTTATGGTTTCCGATCTGTTTTCAGCATCGAGGATTATATTCCTTGCTTTCTGCTCAGCGCTGCCAATAGCTTTTTCTCCTAAAGTCTTTCTGAATATATATCCAACCAGCGACCCAAAGGCCAAGGCAATAATTCCAATGAGTATTGTCGTTCCTATTCCTATGTTAAACACCTCCTTCTTCTGATTTATTTCATTTTAACGCCCTTCAAAATATCGGGCGAATTACTAAATATCAGCATTACGTAATTAAATATTGATATAACTACACAATATATATTATAATGTTTATCGTCATATAATGTCAAGTTGAATTAGTCTCGGTTAACAGTGATATTTTCCATAAAATAACTGCTTCCGTAAACATATCCAGAGGGTATTTTTCATGGATTACTTCAAAAATTTATTGAAGAACATCGATAAAATTTTATTGTTTCTGCCTGTTTGCTTCGCCGTGATCAGTATCATTATGGTCGGAAGCACCTCCTACGAAGGACACTTCATCATCACGAAGGATATCACGGTGCAATTTGCGGCTTATTGTATCGGTACTGTTGCCCTGTGCATCGTTCTTCTTTTCAATTATAAAACCTTTGAGGGAATGGAAAAGATTTTGTACGTCGCATCGATCCTCTTTCTCCTGACAGTTTATATTCCCGGCCTGGGGGTCGAGCATTTCGGCGCAAGAGCATGGGTCGACCTCGGTCCCGTCGATATGCAGCCCTCGGAGCTTGTGAAAATATCCTTTGTCCTGACTTTTGCAGCGTATCTTACCAGGAACCGCGGCAGCCTGCATACGCTGAAGGGCGTCGGACTGGCCGGTCTGTATGCGGCTCCTTTTGTCGTCATCATTCTGAAGGAGGATCTGGGAACCGCCGTCGTGATGTGCTTCATGATCGCGGTCATGGTCTTTTCCGCCGGGATCGATTACAAGCTCTTTGCAAAGCTGGGCGGCGTCTTCTGCATTTCGATTCCGATCCTGTACCGCTTTATGGCATCCCACCAAAAGGAGCGGATCGACGCCTTCCTGCATCCGGACAACCTCTCCCTGGCAGGAAACTATCAGGTCTGGAATTCCAAGATCGCCATCGGTTCGGGAGGTCTCCTGGGAAAAGGTCTCTTTGAAGGGACACAGAAGGAATTGAAATTCCTGCCTGTTCAGAAGTCGGACTTTATTTTTTCCGTGATTGCCGAAGAACTCGGCTTGATCGGCGGCGGCGCCGTCATCGTTCTTTATACCGTCTTTCTCTATCGCATGCTTAAGATCGCGGACAAGGCCAAGGATATGTACGGCTCACTGGTCGTCACCGGGATTCTGTCCATGTTCTGCTTTCAGATTTTCGAAAACATCGCCATGACGATGGGCATCATGCCGGTTACGGGAATCACCCTTCCGTTCATCAGCTACGGCGGATCATCTGTGGTTGCCAACATGATCGCTCTGGGCATCGTGCTCAACGTTGGGATCCGAAGCAAGATCATCAATTTCTAGATAAGAGAAAAGAAGCACCGTTACGATGCTTCTATGATCCGCTTTATGATATTCTTGAAGTTCTTTTCTATGTAGGTTCCTTCCTTGTAAACGATAGGAAGGCCGTTGTTCGCTGCGATATGAATGTTCTCGTCATATTGGATAATCCCTGCCATGGGAGGTCTCATGATCTCTGCGATTTCAGAAATGCCCGGAACAAGTCCCGTAGTGATCAGGTTCGCCATCACCTTGTTGATCACATAGGTCCGTTTTTTGATTCCCTGTTCCAGAAGGACCTGATCCAGCATGTCGGCGTCCCTTACCGCCGCAAATTCCGGTACGGTGACGATAACCGCCGAATCTGCGCCCGCCGCCGCTATGGCAAGATCATCGCCGATTCCGGCAGGCGCGTCAATGATGATATAATCAAAGTTTTTCTTTAATTTATTGCATAATACTTTCATATGAAGAGGGGTGATTTCCGCTTTCTGTTTATTCTGCGGAGCTGACATCAGATACAGTTCGGGAAACCTCTTATCCCTGATCAGCGCCTGCCTGATTCTGCATACGCCGGTCAGGACGTCTGCAACATCATAAACCACCTTGTTCTCCAGACCAAGACAGATATCAAGGTTACGAAGACCCATGTTCATATCGATCAGGACAACCTTGAAGCCCTCCTGGGCAAGCTTCGCTCCGGCATTGGAGACAAAGACCGTCTTACATACGCCGCCTTTCCCTGAGGCAACCAAAATAACCTTCCCCATTTTACTCTCCTTGTGTCATTATCGTCTCGATGCTGTAATCCTCATACACCTTGTCCAACTGCAGATACTTGGCGATGACTTCTCTTGCCACAGGAGCCGCATAACCGGCCGTACCGCCCTGGAATAACAAAACGGCTACCGCAATTTTCGGTTCGTCGGCAGGAGCCAGCGTCAAGACCCAGGCAAACGGATCGTAGTCCGCCTTGAAAGCGTCCAGCTTCGCAGTGGTAACCCTGCCGTTGCTTAAATTGATCACAGCCTGTCTCACCGCTGAATTTCGCGTCGTATAGATGTCCGGATATTCCTTCATCAGCCTTGTCAGCTCCGTTTCAACGTCGGCCCATTTCAGGCTGCTGTTGATTCTCGGAAGATACTGCTTGATGTATTCCACCTCGTCCGGAGGGTTGATCTTACCGGCTCTCTGCGCCGTGCCGGACTTTCCCGCCACCGGAACCGGAAAACTTCCAAAGGTCCCCCGCAGGCTTCCCTTGGGCCCGGTGGCTACGCGTTTCATCCCTTCGATGATATACTTCAGATTATCTTCATTTTCAAGACTGATTTTCTTCCCAGGTTCCTTCACATAAGCGCCTTCCCCTTCAATCGCTTTGATCAGGCTGACCTTATTATGGACGCCTTTGTTGCCTATAGTTGCGACATAATTGGCCATCTGAAGCGGAGTATAGGCGTTTTCCCCCTGTCCGATGGCGATATTCAGTTCGTCGCCCGTCGTCCACTGAGCCTGATTGAAATAGGTGAACTTACACAGGTCAGCGACCGTTTCGATCAGATTTTTCTTGATGCCCAGCTTTCCGAGGCGGCTGATCAGCTCGTTTCTGCTCGGATTCTCCTTCGTCCAGTCCACAATTGTATTAATATAGCCGTTCAGTTTTTCTTTATCATTGATAACCGCCTTCTCGAAATACATTTCCGCTCTTCCGATCAGTACGTTTCGAAGCATGGATTTGATCGAAGCGAGCTTTCTCTCCTGGCTTGGCACAGGTACCACGGTTTCGGGAATTTCGATTCCGGTTTCCTTTCCCAGCCCGTACTGCTGTGCAAAGGACGTTATTTTTTCAATATTCATCGGCTCCCTTAATCCAAGAGAGGTCCGTTTATAAAAATCCCGGCCGGTCGCAATATCGAAGAAATAATAGTTGCAGGATACTTCGATGGCTTCCGCCAGATTGAGCCATCCGTGGATCCCTTTGCTTCTGTTCCAGATCAGGCATCCGTAAGTTCTGTTTCCGATCTTGACATAACCGTTGGCAAAAAGCCTTCGATTGGGATCCAGGCCGCTTTCCAGCGCTGCGGTCGCCGTAACCATTTTAAAGGTCGATCCGGGCTGAACCGCGGTTCTTGCCGCTACGTTGAACAGCGGGAGCGGCGACAGCGGATCTCTCAGGTTCTGCCCCTGCAGCGCCTTCCAGTCTTCCTTGCTGATCCCCGTTGCAAACAAATTGGGATCGAAATCCGGATAGCTCGCCATTGCAAGTACATCGCCGGTTTTCACGTCCAGTGCCACAACCGCTCCGACATTGGCGTTTTTATAGGCCGTACCATATTTGAAATCCCCCCACTGGCTCTTGAAGGTTCCTGCTTTCTGAATTTCTGTCAAAGCTTGCTCAAGAGCTTCTTCGGCAGTCTTCTGCAGCTCAAGGTCGATGGTCAGATAAATGTCTTTCCCCTTCTGCGGCTCCGTCTCGTTGATCACGCGGACCAGCTCGCCAAACGCATTGACCTCGACGTTTTTTGTTCCGTCCTTTCCTTTCAGGACGGATTCAAAAGCCTTTTCGATTCCTTCCTGTCCGACCATATCGGTGGATTTATAGCCCTTCTGATCAACGTAATAAGCTTTCTCGCTCTCCGATATCTGACCCAGATACCCGAGCACGTGGGCGGCTGTGTTTCCGTTGGGATAATACCTGACGGATTCCGCGACCACCTCAACACCCGGGAGGTCGGAACTTTTCTCTTCAATGATCACGATGGTACGGTTCGATACGCCGCCTGCGATTTTGGCCGGCATATATTTATGATAGCCCTGGGATGACAGTTCGTTCCTGACCACCATGATTTTTCTTGCTTCCGCATCGGAAAGAGACTCCGATATCTCAAACTTTTTCCGCAGTTCCCGAAAGGCCTGTTCGGCCGTCAGGTCGGTATCCAGATAATACCTTCCCAGAAAACTTTCCTTGTCCAGTTCTTTCATGAACTTCATATTTCTTACGGAGATCGGCGGAAATATGTTATATACCGTCTGAAGCTCCGCCTGCGCGTCGTATTTATTGAGTCCTTCGTCGATATTCTGCCGCCTTCTCATCTCGTCGAAAGCCTGCTCCGCCGAGTAGTTTGTCGGCATTGCCTGGGCGGCCAGCCAATCCTCGATATCCTTCTGATAAGTATAATAAAACCGCCCATTCTCGATTTTGATCGGAAAATTGTCGTTATACTGGTCTCCGTTGGCCTCCAGAATATGGATCAGGTTCAGCGAAACCTGATTGATCTGGGCGTTGGTGAGGTCGCCAGCACTGAATTGGATCGTAAAGCTGGGGATATTCCCCGCCAGTACTCTTCCATAGCGGTCAAGGATCTCGCCTCTCGGTGCGGAAGTGCTGATGCTCCTGATGCTGATGCTGGAAGCGGCCTCGTCCCACTGCCTTCCTTCCACCACCGTCAGGCCGAAAAGCCGGATTCCCAGGACCGCCATCATGACCATGACCACGGCAAGCAATTGATGGTTTCTTGATTTTATCCATTTCATGATCGATTCAATCTCCTTGCTTCCTGTAGGTTGCCCCGATACATGTATCGGTCACCTTGATGCTTAATGACTCTGCGGCTGACTGCCTGATAGACGGCAAGTATGATGACGATATGATAGATCAGCAGCACTGCTTCTTTTTGCATAACGTATAAAAAATCTGTGCCGGATCCAAGCATCCTGTTGACGCTCCAGTAGAGCAGCGCATAAACGGCGGTGCCCAGCGCGGATACGATTGATATGGAAATCCGGCTGTCTTTGTAAAAGTATCGCTTCAGCCAGACGCTGATCAAAGCAACCGTGAAATTGCACATGGCTGAGATTCCGATGATCTCAGCAAAACAGACGTCAATGACCAAGCCGAAAACAAGCCCGAAAATGATCCCATGGTAACCCTCATATAAAAAGGAGAAAATCACCACCAGGCAAAGAATCAGGTTGGGTGACATCTCGAAAACCCTGAAATGGTTCATCACTGTAGTCTGCAGGATGAAAGCGATAAAAAAAATAAAAAATGAATATCTGTATTTCAAAACAGCCTCCCGGTCTTGTTCTACTTTTTGACCAGCACGGTTACCTTCTGCAGATTCTTAAAATATGCGCTCGGTTCTATTGTTACCGTTTTCAGCAGCGTATCGTTGTTCCACTCGACCTTCTTTACCTTGCCGATGGGAATTCCTTCCGGATACATTCCCATTCCGGAAGTGATCAGAATATCGCCTTCAATGATCGCAGCCTCGGGATCGATCATGTAGCCCTCAAGACCTCCCTTTCCGTCCCCGGAAAGAATCCCTAACAGCTGCATATCGCGGAACACCTTAAAACTGACCGAATTGGATTCATCGATCACGGAAATGACTTTCGCCCAGTCGGAGCCGACTTCCAATACTCTGCCGATGAGCCCGTCCCCGTTGATCACGACAGCGTCTTTATAGATTCCGTCATTCGTACCCGCACGGATGGTAAAAATATTGAACCAGTTGGAACCATCCATGGCAACGACGTCCGCAGTCACATAGGTATAGTTCGGTGATACGTTTTCATAACCCAAAATATTGGATAAACTCCGGAGTTCGGCGAGTTCCGCCTCTGTCAGCTTGGTCTGAATGAGCTCCCTGTTGAGGTCGGCTATCTGATCCCTCAGCTCCTCGTTTTCTTTTAGTATGTTCCGGAATTGGAAAATCCCCTTGACTCCTTTTTTTACGCCGTTTCCTGCACTTGAAACAGGCCCCTGTATCAAGGTGACCACCTTTTCTACGCCGCGGCCGAGTGCAGTGCTATTCCCGATATTGCTGTATGAAAATACGATGATCACACTTAATATAAAGAATATCGACAATACCAGCGTTAAAATTTTATGTTCTCTCAGCCAATTCATACTCTCTTTTTCGTGCCTCTTCCCGCATATTTATGGAGTTTATCGATATTCGACAAACTCTTTCCGGTTCCTTCCGCCACAGCTTCCATGGCATTTTCGGCAATGGTCACCTTCAATCCCGTCGAAAACTCGATCAGATCGTCCAGCCCCTTGATCAGTCCGCCGCCACCGGACAGTACCATGCCGTTGCTGACGATATCAGCGGCGATCTCGGGCGGCGTCTTTTCCAGCGTGCTCTTGATCCCGTCAATGAGGATTTTAATTGGCTCCTCTAAGGCTTTCATAGCGTCGACTGATGTAATGGTAATCGTTTTCGGCAGACCCGTTATGATATCCCTGCCTCTTGCTTCCATCGTTTTGATGCTGTCGGGATCAGACTTGTCTATGTAAGCACATCCGATCTGTTCTTTGATTTCTTCCGCGGTCTTATCGCCGATGAGCAAGTCATACTGTTTTCTCATATAGGCTACAATCGCATCGTTCAGTTTGTCCCCCGCATGACGCAAGGATGTGCTCGTTACGATGCCGCCAAGGGCAATAATGGCGATATCGGATGTTCCGCCGCCGATATCGGCGATCATGCAGCCCATGGGATTGTCTACCGGAAGACCGGTCCCGATAGCAGCCGCCATCGGTTCCTGGAGTATGTATACTTCCTTTGCACCCATCTGACGAATCACTTCCTCAACCGCTCTTTTCTCAACCTCGGTTACGCCGGAAGGGACTCCCACCACAATTCTGACCTTTGTAAAAAAGGAGGTCTCGGGCATGACCCTTTTAATGTATGTCTTCAGCATGCTGGCAGTCATCTCAAAATCGGAAATAACGCCGTCCTGAAGCGGTCTCACGACTCTGATACTGTCAGGAGTTTTACCGATCATTTCTTTCGCCTCTCTACCGGTGGCCAGCACCTGTTTCGTATAGGCATCCACCGCGATGACCGACGGTTCGTTGAGAACGATTCCTTTGTTCTTTATATAAATCAGGGTGTTGGCAGTTCCCAGATCAATTCCCATATCTCTAACAAATAAACACATATCCCATCTCTCTCCTTTACTCAATCAGCAATATTATCGAAACACCGTGTACGATTTTAAAGCAGCATTTTTTCCTTCATGCTTACATAGATTCCGTCGCCGATGATGATATGATCCAGAACTTTTATCCCCAGAAGCTCTCCAGCCTCCGCCAGCCTTCTGGTGATATCAATATCTGTCTGACTCGGCATGGGATTTCCACTGGGGTGGTTATGGACGGCGATCATGGAACATGCGCTCTTTTTTATCGCAGTACAAAACACCTCTCTTGGATGGACCACAGAGCTGTTCAGGCTTCCTACTGAAATATTCTCGATCATAATGATTTCGTTCTTGGTGTTTAAGAGTAAAACCTTAAAATACTCCTTTTTTAAATATCTCATTTCCTCGATAAACAGAGATGCCACTTCGTTCGGAGATTTGATATTGATTCTTTTCCCCCTTGGTTTTGTCGCAATTCGTTTGCCAAGCTCAATGGCAGCGACGATCTGACAGGATTTTGCCATCCCCATGCCGGGTATGCCCGAAAGTTCCTCCGGCAGGCAGTTGGTCAAATAGGAAATCCCTTCTTCTTCCAGAGCCAGGATCCGATTTGCAAGCATGATCGCTGAAACCTCCTTTGTACCCGAACCGATCAGTATGGCAAGAAGCTCCGTATTGGACAGAGACTCCGGACCATAATGAATGAGCTTCTCCCTGGGGCGCTCTTCCGCAGGAAGTTCCTTGATCATCGCGTCTTTCTTCATGTGATTCATATTTCCCCCTATGCTTATTCAGCAGACTTGTCCTCCTTTTCTCTCCTACCATTGCCGATCAGCCCGATCCGCGCAGCAGATTCAGGCGCCAATTGCCCCTTCTTTCGTTATTCCCATAAGTACCATATATTTTAACATTTTGGACTGCTTAATTCAATGAGAATGTTAAATATTCAAATAAATTTCTTATTATTTCCATTTATGTAACTCTTTGTTGTTCAATTTTTCCTCATATAAAATCAATTCCGACGAGACATAATATTATTGAGAAAATATCATTCAGGAGGTTGTTATGGATAAAAGCAATAGAAATCACAGCATCAAGTGTACCGTAGATTCCTGCAAGTACCATTGCGATAATGGAGAATACTGCGCTTTAAGCCAGATTCAGGTAGGCACGCATGAAAAAAATCCTACCACGCAGGAATGTACCGATTGCCAATCCTTTGAAAAAATGAGCCGATGAAGGACTGTCAGGCAGGACAGGGCAGGCCATCTGAACAGGATCTGATTCAGATGGCCTTTTCACGCTTGTGCATCGTGATCCAGAATGATAAAATGACATAAGGCATCGAATTTTGAAAGGGATCGGAAATGGAAAGCCGGATTATATTGGCCTCTTCTTCTCCAAGAAGAATTGAGATGATGAAAAGCATAGGAATCGACCCGGTCATCAAACCATCATCGGCAGATGAAATACTTCCCCTTGCGATGACAATGGAACAGGCTGTCATGTTTCTCGCGCTGAAAAAGGCATTGAATGTGGAGAGGCTTTGGCTTAAAGAAACAGACAATCTTCAGATTCCCACGGTGATCATCGCTGCAGATACCATCGTTTATAAGAACGGAATGATCGGTAAGCCCGTCGATCGGGACGATGTGATTCGGATTTTGACGCTTCTTAGAAACACAAGCCATGATGTCGCCACCGGCGTGGCCCTGTTAAAGCCGGGAAGTTCAAAACGTTCGGTTTTTTATGATGTCACCGAAGTTTTTTTCGACGACTACAGCGATGAGGAAATCAGAGATTATGCCGATACCGGCGAACCCTGGGACAAGGCCGGAGGTTATGCGATTCAGGGTACCTGGGGAAAACATATTACTCATATTATCGGCAACTATGACAACGTCATCGGTTTTCCATGGAAGAAGATCCAATCCGAACTGAAAAAGAACTGGCCGGAAATCAATTTATAAACCGAAGCGATCAAGATGAAAAGATCTTATAACAGTAGAATATTTTGTAGTGTTCTATGACCGGAAAACGATCCGGCAAATCTTCTTTTTGAATCTTAAAAAAACCATTCTTCTCATAGAACCGATGGGCAGCCTTAAATTCGGGTATCGTACCGAGGTAGATTTCACGGATATTCTTATGTTGAGCCCATTGCAGCAGATGATTGAGCAAATTTTGTGATACGCCGGCCTGTTTTCCTCGGTATTCCTTCCTGACAAACATTTTCCTCATCATTCCAAATCCATTGCCGATATTTTTCATGGCAATGGTGCCTACAACTTTCTCGCCATCGACCGCCACCCAAAAATTCCCGCTATTCTGAAGATAATAAGTACCCACATTTCTATGATTTCCCTATTCCGGCTCTGTTATCATTCTACCATAAAATGAGACAATTGGTACGAAAAGAGACAGGTTCTACTGTCCCCTTTTCGGCCTGACAGGCACTATTGACCCCTTGAATGCATATAATTCTAACACATTTGATATCGATGAAAGGGGTTCTTTAGATGAGCATATCATTGATCCTTACATCCCTGCTGTTATCGAATCCTCTCGTTTTACTATCCTCATATGTCTCAATGGGGAATTCCTTCCCTCAGCCGCTCACCGATAAGGAAGAAGCCTACTATTTGTCCCTATTCGAGCAGGGGGATAAAGAAGCAAAGAATATTCTGGTTGAGCGGAATCTCAGATTGGTTGCCCATATTGCCAAAAAATATGCGAATACCGGAAAGAATCCCGATGATCTGATCTCGATCGGAACCATCGGTCTCATAAAATCCGTCAATACCTACAACCGTAACAAGAGCGTCCGGCTTGCCACTTATGCGGCAAAATGCATTGAAAATGAAATTCTCATGAACATCAGGACGACGAAAAAAACGAAGATCGAAATATCCCTGAATGATCCGGTCGGCACGGATAAGGATGGGAACGAGATCAACTTCAACGATATCCTCGGTACGGATACCGACGCCATCATCGATGATATCGATAACAAAATGCAGGTTAAAAAACTGCATGACGCGATATTTCATCTCCTGAAGGACAGAGAAAGGATGGTGATCATAAAACGCTTCGGACTTGCAGGAGAAAATGCTAAAACACAAAGGGAGGTGGCCAAGGAGCTTGGCATATCACGTTCCTATGTTTCCAGAATCGAAAAAAAAGCGATACTGAAATTAAAAGAAGCCTTTTCCGAAGAGTATGAAATCTAATTCAGGTATTCCACCATTTGACGAAAAAGAGGAACTGCCGAGCCTCTTCCGGAGCCTCCCGACTCCACAAAAACTGTAATTACATACTGGGGATCTTCAGCAGGGAAGAATCCCGTGAACCAGCCGTGCACCACCATTTCTCCATGGAGGGAAGCTTCGGCCGATCCGGTCTTCCCTGCGATCGTGATCCCCGCACATGACAGATTATTCGCCGTTCCGTAGTTGACGGTATCCACCATCAGTTCTTTGATCATATCTGCGGTTTCCTTCCGGATTACCCTTCTGGACCGGTTTTTATCCGCATAGTTGATTTCTCCCCCCTCGATCGTTCCTTTGATAAGGGACAGCCCATGGTCCATTCCTCCGGCTGCGATAATGGCCGTGATCCTCGCCGCCTGTGCCGGTGAAAGCAGCAATTTTCCCTGGCCGATCGAAAGGTTTCCGATCCCTGCTCCCTGAATATCCCGAATCCCCGGAAGCAAGCCGGCTTTCTCTTCAACGCTGTCGCGGAAGGCTTTTTTCCCTGCTCCGAAGGCTTCCGCCATCTCCAGGATTGCCTCTCCTCCCGTCTGCATGCCGATTTGGATAAAGGCAGAGTTGCATGACTTTGCAAAGGAGTCCCGGAAGTCGATGGCGCCATGGCCCTCTTCCTTTGAGCAGTTGATCCGGATTCCGTTGATTTCCTCGTAGCCTTTGCATAGATAGATGGAATCACCGGTCACAACTCCTTGTTCCAGCGCGGCCGCGGCAACGATAATTTTAAAAATGGAGCCCGGAGGATACAGACTCTGGGTAATCTTGTTGATGAACTCCTCGTTGCTGCTATCCAGATACTCCTCCACATGGGTTGGGTCGTAGGCAGGAGCGCTGGCGCCTGCCAAAACCTCCCCCGTCTTTGCATCCAGCACAATGATGGAACCGCTGTGCCCCGAATCCTTCAATACCTGTTCCGCCTTTTTCTGAATCTTGAGATCCAGGGTGGTGATAACGCCGCAGTCGGGATTTGAAACGGTGCTGGAAATCCCCAGTCCCGGTATGATCATTCTCTTTCCGTCCACCGATGCATAAACGACCTTTTGTTTCCTGGATAAAATTTCGTTGAAGGCCTTTTCGATGCCGGAAGCTCCCGTTCCATCCTTTTCATTGATATACCCGACAAAATGCACCGCCGGCTGGTCCTCCCCATACCTGGTGGCGCCTTTGATGATAAACGCATCGTAATCGCGTTTCAGCACATAGGCAGCATCCGCGCTGAAGATACCGCTGCGGTATACGATGTAGCGGCTGCTTTCGTTTTCAACCTTTTTCGCGCCGATCAATCGAAAGATCCTTGCGGCAGTCGCATCCATTTTTTCTTTTTTCAAGATATAAATAAAACTTTCGTCTGCTCCCGTCAGGCGATTCCCATTTCTGTCATATATGGTTCCCCTGGCGTCTTCCCCGGTTAACGTGATCCGTTGCTGCTGTGCATTCACAGAAGCGTACCGTTCGCTTTCCAGGATCTGGATCTGTGTCAGCCTGGCAGTCAGAACGAGTATCACGATGAGAAAGCCGATTCCCAGCGCGATCAGTCTTCTTTTCATGGCAAAAAACCCCCTGATGCTATTTTCCCATAGTCAGAGGGTTTTTATACTTTTAAGCGGCGCCGTGCCATAATGAAGTCCCTGCCTACCCTTGGGCAATGCTCGAAACTTTGATATGATCACGATTCGGTTCGCCATTTTTAACCCAAAAAACAAACCTACAGTTCGTGCATGAACAGTCCGCTGCCGAGCTTCGGTTCAAACCACGTGGATTTCGGCGGCATGACCATGCCCTTGTCGGCAACGGCCAGCAGATCGGATATGGAGACCGGGTAAAGCGCGAAGGCCACCTTCATATCGCTGTCAGCCCTGTGTTCCAACTCCCCAAGACCGCGGATTCCGCCGACGAAATCAATGCGTTTGTCTGTCCTTGGATTTTCGATTGCCAGAATCGGCCGGAGTAGATGTTCCTGGAGAATAGACACATCCAGACCTTTGACGACATCATCGTCACAAAGGATTTCAGGTTTTGCCGTCAGCTTGTACCACCGGCCTTCGAGATACATGCCGAACGTATGCTTTGCCTCCGGACGATAGGGACCGTTCCCGGGATCCGCAGGTTCAATAATAAATTTTTCCGCCGTCTTTCTCAGAAATTCCTCGCTTGACAATCCGTTCAGGTCTTTCACGACGCGGTTATAATCGAATATTTTTAGATCTGCATCCGGAAAGATGACCGCCATAAAAAAGTTGAATTCCTCTTCTCCCGTATAACCGGGGTGCTCTTCTCTGCGCTTCAGCCCTACTTTTACTGCAGAGGCGGAGCGATGATGTCCGTCCGCGATGTAAAAGGCGTCAATTTCGCCGAAAAGAGAAGTCAGCGAGCGGATCATCCCCTCGTCTCCGATCGCCCAGAGAGCATGACCGATCCTATCCTTCGTCACGAAGTCATATTCCGCCGCATGGCAGTTCATCCAGCCCTCGATCAGCATACGCAGCCTTCTGTCGTCGCGATAGGTCAGGAAGACCGGTTCCGTATTCGCGTTGCAGTAGTCAAAATGGTTGATCCTGTCAAGTTCCTTCTCCACCCTGGTGAATTCATGCTTTTTTATCGTGTCATTCAGATACTCGTCGATGGAAACACAGCCGACAATACCGACCTGGGCCCGTCCGTCCATCACCTGTTTATAAATATAGAGCATCGGCTTATCGTCCCGGATCAGGATTTCATTGGCCAGGTAATTGTCAATATTTTTTCTCGCTCTTGCATAAACCTGCTCGGAATACGGATCCACCTCATCGGGAAGATCGATTTCAGACCGGCATATATGAAGAAAGCTGTAAGGATTGCCCTCAGCTATCTTTGCCGCCTCTTTCCTGTTCATAACGTCGTAGGGAAGCGATATCACCTGATCCGCATAAGCCTTTGCCGGTCTCACCGCGCGAAAGGGTCTCACGATTGCCATTTTATTACCTCCAGTATTTTCTGTGTCACTTCTTCTATTGTCAGGCCCGTTGTATCCAGTTCGATGGCGTCCTCCGCCTTTTTCAGGGGATTGAGCTTTCGCGTGGAATCGTTATGATCCCTTTGGATGATATCCGCTTCGACCTTTTCCAGTTCAACATCTTCCCCTTTGTTCCTGAGTTCCAGCCATCTGCGATGGGCTCGTTCCGCAGTGGAGGCGGTCATAAAGAATTTGAACTCTGCATCCGTGAGCACGTTGGTGCCGATATCCCTGCCATCCATAACCACGCTCTTGGCCTGTCCCATTTTTTTTTGCAGAGCAACGAGCTTTTCCCTGACTTCGGGCAATGCGGAGCAGTCGGAAGCCATCTTTGATACTTCCGGGGTTCTGATCCTATCATTCACAATTTCGCCGTCCAATATGATATTCCCGTCGGAAAAATCGATTTCCGTCTGTTCCAGCAGCTGTTTCAATGCCTCTGTGTCGTCCAGGCAGACCTTGCTTTGCAGCATCTTGTATCCGACGGCACGGTACATGGCTCCCGTATCGATATAGTCGATTCCCAGCAGCTTGGCGACACGCTTTGCAATGGTGCTTTTT
>ENA-UOYA01001945-UOYA01001945.1-activated-sludge-metagenome-genome-assembly--contig:-NODE-1945-length-20696-cov-46.348287_pt1 | contig 20696 bp, 20 predicted proteins | sample MGYA00238163_ERZ764804 | MGnify/ENA primary metagenome ERZ764804 (study PRJEB28919, sample SAMN05720223) | activated sludge metagenome | isolation source: Anaerobic digester | place: Hong Kong... | reverse complement strand
GGTCTGCATCAAGCTTAGTGCCAGTGCCTAGTGTCTTGTTGGTGAGCGTTTGTGTGTCTGATGTACCTACAACATCGCCACTCACGCCGTGTATACCGGTCTTTGTTGTCTTGTGGCTACTCAAATCAGCCTGGATTGTCGATACGTTTGTTTGGATTGTTGATATGTCTGATTGAATAGTTGATATAGTTGTACAATTAGTAATTGCCTTGTTATTGGCATCAAGGTCTGCACCGAGCTTGGTGCCACTGCCTAGTGTCTTGTTAGTCAATGTCTGTGTATCAGACGTACCTACGATATTTCCACTTACTCCATGTGTGCCGCTTGTAGCTGCTTTGTGAGTGTTGATATTAGTTTCCAGTGCATTTATGTCTGTTGTATCGATGTAATCACCATGTGTCTTATAGTATACATACAATGTCTGTCCAATGTTGGTGATAAAGCGGATTGAGTTATACCCTTGCCAGACTGTATCATAGTCGCCAAGCGTATAGTTAGTATTCTCAACTAACTTAGTGCCACCTTTGTTTGGCGCAGTGTATATCTCCACGTCAAAGAAACAATCGTGTGCAAGTGACACATTTGCGGCTGCCACTATTTGTTCATTGTTGACTTGTATACCTGATGCTGAATAGTTGTATAACATTCATATCACCTCCTAAAGATACTTGAATAAGAATTGGATTATAGTAAATAATACTGCTACTGTGCCTACTGTCTGCCATAACGTGCGAGTAATATCCTTTATGTCTTTCTTAATATCATTGAGCGAATCCCACAATTGTTTTATTGAATCGTCCGTTGAGCGTGATTTCTCTTCCATTTTAGCAAATTTGGCATTTTGTATTCCATTTTCGCTATACATATTATCCATTTTCTCATTTAGTATTTTTAATTGTTGAAGCACATTTGTACTGAATGTATCAAATTTAACCTCTAATTCAATTATACGCTGCTCTTGTTTATCCATTGTCATCATCATCCTCATCTTCATCATAGTCTGTGATTATGGACATTTCTTTGTTGACATATTCCTGTAGATTGATTAAACGCTCTAATACTTCTTTATGATTTTTCTTCTTTGCCTCTGCTATTGTCTCTTCTAAATATTCGGCTATGTTGTTTAATATCTCAACTGCAATTTCTTCATCTTCACTGATTGTTCTTACAATAATCTCTTCTTCAGCCCCACTTACATAATTTGCAAATTCTTCTATTACATCCTTAGGTATACCAAATTGCTCACCGTATAGCTCTAAGAGATGTAATATAATGCGTATAAAATCTGGTTGCATGTTCAATACTAACTGATTAGACACTATATCACCTCCTATTCTATACTTACTTCTATCTTCTTAGGCTTGCAAGCAAATAGTGTGATTTTGACCTTTGCATCCGCTGTAGGCTTTAGTCCTTTTTGCTCTGCGTATATTTCTCTTACCCATGCTGGTATGTTCACTACATGATAATTTACCGTGCGTATAACTTTATTGTGTGTATCATACTCATATCTGCTTAACTTAGTGCTACTTGGGATGTGAGTGTGCCCTGTAATGAATATATCACCATTGATATACATATCACTGAATTGTTCACCTTGCCTAACTGACTTTGCAGCGCCTTTTCCACCAGCAAAGCCATGCACACAATTAATAACGTAATTAATTCTATTTCTTTTGCCTACTAACTGCTTGCCTTCAATTGATAACGATATGTCTATTGTCAATATCGAATCACTGTATGGAATTGAGTATGTCTCTGCAAATAGTTGCATTATATCTATGCCTACTGCCTTAATCGAGCGCCTTTCGTGATTTCCACCTACTATGCCAAGAATCCTATCTCTATACTTTTCTAATATATCTCTTACAATTCTTAGCTGTGATTGCGGATTTTCTATCTCACTGTATACATCACCTACTGAATTTAATATTGCATTATCTACCAAATCACCCATTAAAATTATCTTTGCCTCTTGATTATCATCTAATTGTTTCAATGCTTGTTGATAATACGAGCCCTTACTACCTATATGCATATCGCCTATGGGATATATGACTAATTTATCCGCATTAAACTGATAAGATACACACTCCATAGCTCACCTTGTTTTGAACCAGTTGTATAGCCAAAGAACCTTGATTATATAATTCTTAGTTTCATTTGGAAATATCTTAATAGCCTCTCTATGGTCTTTTACATTATTTAGCCACATATCCACCTTGCCCATGCCCCAATTATACGCTGCAACTGCATATAGGTAATAAAATTGATTATCAGGCTTTTTAGCTTGGTAGTAAGTCAACAGATATGCCAAATAACTTATTCCTACTTCTAAATTCTTAGCTGGGTCAAACATTTCATCCCAAGTGTATTTGTATTTATACCTTGCATTTACATCTTTAAGAGCGATAGGTGTTATCTGCATCAGGCCACGTGCTTTGCCGTTATCTGCTGTAGGGATACAATCGCTCTCAATTTCTACCATTGCTTTTACGATGTTTTTATCCACATTTCGTTTAGCACATATCTGGTCAATTAACTTCTCAATTTCCGCTGTCACCCTTCCCACCTCCATTAGGATTGACAAACTTGGTGATAACATTCGCCCCTGAATAGATGCCAAATAGTGTCATAATTGCGTGCACATAGTCGCTGGAGTCTATTTTGTTGAACCATATGAGCGTGGTTAATAAAACAAAAAGGCCGATAGTCATCCACAACTTGCGACTTGTCAGCTTATACATAGGCATCACTTCAGGAATAGGATAATTGTAGTGCCGATGGTAATAACTGCGACAACTGTGTATATCAATTGTTTATTTTTCTCTTCTTTCAATTGCTGATTGAGGGAGTCTACTTGTGCTTGGAGAGTTATGTTCTGTTGTTTAAGTAATTCTACTTGCTTAGAGAGGTTATCGATTTGCAGCCCATAATTCTTATTGAGCTCTTCTAATTGCTTGATATAATTAGCTAATGCGATAACCGTGCTTTCATCCATGTAATATCTGCCATCAGGCGCTTGGATGATGAATTGCGTGTTACTTGCCGTGTTTGCGTAAAGTATCGTTGAGAAAATCAGAAGCATCAGCGCCGTTATCAAAATACTTCTTATTTTCAATTCCGTCTGCCTCCTTCTGTAGCCGTTTTTGCTCATCTTCAAGCGATTTTAACTCTTTAGCCGTTGCATCCTCTTTCTTAGGTGACTTATTGAGAAAATAGACTAATACACTAATAGCGCCTGCAAGTGCATACCATATGCCTTTAGGTATCTTCTTGATAAATTCCCAAAACTTTTTCATAGTTATCACCTCTGAAATATTATACCATACAGTATTATACTGACAATAAAAAAGGATACCCTTTCGGGTATCCCTTTGTTATTCTATGCTATTTACATATTAATAAGCTTTCTCAAAGCGTTATCACTAAGCTTGTAAGCTGTTCTGTTGACTACTTCATCTTCATCATACAACGTGTTGAAGTAGTCGTAGATTGTGTAGCATCCGCTATTTAAGCAATCACCCCATGCTCTGAATATCGTCTCTTTTACCTTCTCTTTCATATCAGGCATTAATTCTGCTTGCTCAATCTCGACTGATAATATCTTTACAAATCTCTCCATGCTTAATTCTGTCATACTCTTCATAGTTACCCCTCCTCTTTGATATGGTAATTATATTATACCATATCTTAGAAGAAAATAAGTTAATACAATGTAAATTGTGAGTTAAGAATGATATATTAATAACCTATAACTGTGTATCCTATTTTAGATGGGGTTATTTGGTCATATTCGTACACTACTCTGACATTAGTTATTCTTGAGTTTACACTAATATTCACAATATCATCTATAGGTACACCTTGACCGTTAGTTTCGGGTATTGATTGAGTATAAAATCCTAACCACATACTGCTAAAATCTTTTGGCATTGTACCACCATCGGGAATATTATGTATTTGGTATCCAAATGCTATTGTTGCACCATTATATCCTGATACTGTTGTCTTATATGCATAAGCACTTAATTCTATAGTTGGCTTTTTAGGAAAATACTCTTTGAAGGTTTGTGATAAATACCATGTGAAATTACGTATTGTTGGATATGGCCAATAATAATATACAGTAATTTTATTTTCTATAGTTACCTCATCTATATTATATCCGTTATAGTTTAAGTTTGTAGCTAATGTCTTGTAATCACTATATCCTGGATTTTCAGTTGCATTACTATTTAAGATAAATACATAATCTGTTATTTTGCTTTCAGTTTTAGTATCTATCATAGTTATATAAGAATCAACATAAAAAGATTGATTATTAATTTTTCTCCATCCGACGTGTTGTTTATATTTGTGCTGATACACAGATGTGTTAAAAGCATCTGACATTATTTCACTATCAAAATACTGAAATTCGTTAATTGAAAGTACTACAGTATAATTTTCTAATTCATAAGGTAAATTTACTATTACGTTTTTAGTGGTTGTAAGTTCGCATACTCCTGTTGTTATAATTGATGGCAGTTTATAACTATTTCCACCTAACAGTCTACTCATTCCACTGTCGTTATCTAATTTATAGCCATTATCTTCAGTACCCACTTGTATAAAGGAGTCTGCAGCTAATGTGCCACCGACAATCTTATTAGCTTGCACTCCATTCCCATCTACTATAGTTTGACCGCTACTATCTTTTATTAATACTTTTCCACCATTAATTTGTAATCCATCTTTGTCTAATTGAGCAATAGTATTATCACTTGCATCTAAGACTACTAAATTAGGGTTATTTGTACCGTCTTTTAAGGTTAATGTACCCGTTTTGATTGTATTTGCATTAACACCATTCCCATCAAGTATAGTATTATTACCAGTGTTATCTTTTATAGTTATATTTCCTTGATTTACAATTAATCCTGTTTTGTCTATTGTAATAATTGACTCATTTGAATCGTCAACTACTTGTAAGGTAGGCGCTTCTGTGCCATCTTTAATTTTTATTGTGCCAGTTGTTATTTTGTCTGCGTTTATTCCGTTACCATCAAGTATAGTTTCATTTCCAGTATCATCTTTTATGGTTATATTTCCCTTGTTTACTGTTATTCCATTTCCATTAATTAGAACTGCATCATATTCGTTATTTTCTGAATCTTTCTTAGTTACTTTAATTGTAGGAGACTCTAAGGCTTCAGTTATATTTAATGTGCCAGCAGTTATCTTGTCAGCTGATACATTCCTTATTTTTGTATCTGTAACTGCCCCGTCTTCTAATTTGTCACCATCAAGTCTAACAGTTGATGCTGAAACAGATTCACTAAATTCGCTTTCGTTTCCACTAAAATCAACTGCTTTTACTCTGAAATAGTAAGTTGTATTTGTCTCGCCTGCATATGTGTATCTTGTAGTATCAGTGTGTATAGTTTGCAGATTTTGACTAAAATTTTCATCTGTAGCAACTTCAAGTATGTACTCGCTTAAATCGTTATCTGGTACTGGCGCCCATTCTACAGCCACATTTTGGAATAATGCCTCTGCAGATAGATTGGTAGGCACTGCTGGTGGTATTGCGTCTTTTTCTACGTTTAGTGTCTCTACACTTGACCAATTGCTCTTCATATTATAGTTATCAATTGCTTGCACTTTAGCGTAGAATGGTACACCACCATATGGCACGACAATTCTAAGGCTAATTTCGCTTGTGCGTGCATAACTCCATTCAGTATTATTGCCAAATCTGTAAGCTACATTATAATCTACTGGCGTCACCCATGAAATAGGGTTAATCAATATATCTACATACGGCTGTTGATTATCTATATCATATCCGCTGATAATCTGAGATATGCTTGGAATTGGCGGATATTTGTCTTGTGGCGTTACTTTCAATACGTATTCTACGCTATCAGATAGCTGGCCATCTACTGTTATTGAATATGCCACAAATTTATACTGTGTCGTTTCTGGTACATAATATTCAAATTTAATCTTTTCTAATGCGCTCGGACTATTTGGTAATTGATATATCTTCTTTGTGTTATCAGGAAATATAACTTGCAGATATGAGCCGACAACGTCAGACGATGAGCTATGCGTAAGATTAACCGTTATATTTGCCATTCGTGATGCCAAATCATATGAATAGCCAGCTGTTAATTGAGGTGGCAATGGCTTTTGATTAGTACCAAATATTGGTTTGTTATACAAATGATAACTTTGCGTACGCTGGCTCATAAGCCCATTGCACTCAACTGCAAAGGCATAGTCATTCTCAGCTGTCGGCTTGAAGATATATTGCGTATCGTTGAGTGCTAATTTCATAACTGTATCAGGCGTATAAATATATAGCGTATATCCTGAAGAATCGGCAACTTTATTCCAGCTAATAGTTGCACTATCTTTCGTGTTTGCTAATTGTACGGATATATCAAATACACCCTCTAAAATATCAGGCGAATTGAATTTGTATATCTTCTCATCCATCCTACCAGCTATATTCTCTGCATAATATCTGAGCTCATATGATGCGCCTGAGTAATATGGTATTGTGATAAATGGCTCAGCGGTGTTGATTATATCTTCATGTATAACATCACTGCCTTTTAGAATCCTGTAATTGACATTTATTGTGTCATAATTTGATATATTGAAATATACTCTAATCTTCTTCATATTCTCACCTCAATCCGTTTCTACTACGCTTACTACTGGCTCAGCTTCTTCTACTGGCAAGGTGGTAGAGCGTACAGCACCTGAACCAGCTAAGTCCACAACTGTGCCACTTAAATTCTCTATTGAGCCTAACTCAACAGATGTAAAATACATGCCATTTTCTATCTTATGCGTAACTGAGCGAATAAGCATTTTAGTGTTATTTAAGCTTGTATCGTATACAGTTGCATTTACTACTGCACCTTCAAATAATTCAGGATAGAATCCAGTTAAGTCAAGATTAAGCAAAAATGCTGAGCGTACGAATTTTAGATATGCAGTTGCTACTCGCTCAATTGCCTCTTTAGTAAAGTAGCCCGATTTAATCGATATTTCATTTACAAGTGTTTCTACATCCTCATACATAACTTTAGTATTTCCGAGCTCTAAGAACGGATAAGCGTCAATTGAGCACTTCATGATTGCTATATTCTGATTACTGTTATTTACCATTTCTAATCTTATGCTATCTAATTTTATCTCGAAATTTCTAATTATTACACCATTTGTCAATTCAACTGGTAAATCGTCAGTCAAATTAACATTTCTACTGTATGGGGCACTTGGTGTTCTAATAGTGCCAGTAGAGCCCATACTTACAACATAATTTGTCAACACAAATTTTACATTGTCAATCGATGGATTATATCCTTTTGCATTGAAGTTTATGTCGATGTAATTGAATGAGCCTTTAGGCATCAGTAATGCTTTATTTATATCATTGCCTGCATCGAATGTCCAATAATCGCTAATTTTACTTTCTTGTGGCTGAAGTAAATCTGCTTCTACTATAACTCTATTCGGCTGGTCTATTTGCGTATCAATGCTATAGCTTTTGATATGCGACATATTCAATGTAACATTCGCTGATGGCTCGGTATATCCTTCATCCGCATCAAATGAGAAGTAAATTGTATTATCAATTGCTCTATAGGTAAAATATGCCGCAATAGAGCTACACAATGAATTTAATGCAGCCATATATGTTTGACTTCCATCAGCCGAGAAAATGAGAAGGTCACTTCCAAACGAGTACGAGAAATTTAGAAGTGTAGTTTCAGAAAAGTCGGCTTGCCACTTAGGTAGCCATGACTCCAAGAGATTTTGCACTGCCTCTCTTGGAGTTATATTAATTGCACTAAATCCACCTTTGGCAAGTTTGTATCTTGTTAATGCAAATAGAATATCATATGCCTCAAAAGATACTTCTAATTTGCGTTCAGTGACTTTGTTGACATAGCCTCGAAAGATGCAATAGCTACGAGCTGCAGTTATCACAGATATTCTAATTGGAAATTTAGTTGTTAGAAATGGCTTACCACTCTCAGTCGGCGGGTTGTAAGTTGTATTAAGCTTAGATGGTGAAAATTCACCATTCAAATTAGTAAGTCTGACTCCCGCCTTATTCAACTGAGAATTGCCATTGAATTGCAAACTTTGCACTATTTCAATGGAAGTCACATAATTTGATATATCTTTCCATTCGGTATTAACCTTTATTTCTACTTTATATTGTTTCGTACTTCCTTTGAAATTAGAGAGATTTGCGTCATTTATAAAGTTAGTGGTAAACAAATTATCCACCTCCAGCTAAGTTGAGCTCGTACATTATATCAGTCAACAATTGTTTTAATTGCTCTTTATCTGCTATTATACTATCCGATATATTGAAATTGTTAGTAATTGTATAACTCACATTTTGTGCTTGCGATGTGACTCCAGTGCCACTTGTAGCACCAGTGCCACCTGTACTGCCAGCAGTTGCACCTGCATATGCTAATGAGCCTAAGTCAATTTCGGGGAATAGATTTTGTATCTCTTCAGCGATATTTGGTACTTCTACTTGTCCTAAATTAATCATACCTAATGTTAATTGAGAAATTATTGCTGAAACCGTATTAAATAAATTTAATAGTGCATTTCTAAGTGTACCAAATGCAGTGTATAGTGCTGTAAGCACTGGCCTTAGTAATGAATTGTATACAAATACAAATGATGCACCTATCAAATTTACTAAAGGTATAAGCATTTGCAATAAAGGAATTAATACTGCACCAAGTGTTTGCCCAAGTATTTGTAATATGCCTACTAATGGGTTTAATAGTTCAGCTATAAATGGCTGTAATACGGTAAACATTGCTTCAGCTATCACTTGAGCTGGTTGTAGTATCTGCTGGAATTGTCGCATTCCGCCAATCATTCCCATCAGTGGAGTAATAGCACCAGCTACTGAGGCAACTAATGCATCGAATATAGGCATTGTAGTGGTAAGTACACTATTAAGTGCTTCGGCTGATGCTAAAGCTATACTTGATACATTTTTTGCACCTTCTTTTTCAAATGCAGTGTTCTTTAATGTCATATATTGTTCTGATGTGGTGTCGGTTGGATTTGCTTTTTGATATTTTTCAAATTCAGCTTGAGCTTTTTGATATTCTTCATTCTTTGCTTCATAGTCAGCTTTTCTTGCATCAACATTTGTCATATTTTCAAATTGCTGAATAATAGTACCAATTGTGCCATTTAACGTCTTAGCTACATCTTTGAATCCCATATCAGGTTTACCTGTAATATTTAGATTGCCAAGAGCATTAGCTACCATTGTACCAAGTTGTCCAGCGGAGTTTTCTACTAATCCAACAATATTTTTATTAGTATCTTGCATATATTTCCCTAAATCTTCTACTGACTTCAAATTTGATATTTTCTCTAATTCGGCTGGTAGACTTTTGATTATATCAAGATTAAGTGCCGCACCTATTGCACCTATAATAGTCTCTCCAGTACCTTTTGCCTCTTTATTAGCTAACTTCTCTGCGTCTTTTTGAATTAATTCTACACTTTTCTTAATGCCCTCAAGCAATGGAGAGGTATTACCACCTGTAATCTGTGCTAATATGGCATTCCAATCCCACGGTTGTGCTTTAGCCTCTTCAGACTTTTCTCCTGAAATTCCAGGCGTTAGGGGAACAGAATTAGCCTTATTAAATGAATCTTGTATACCTTTTGCTAAGTCTTTGAGGGATGGCACTAAGTCATCAATTGTGCCTTTTGCACTTACTAAGCTTTCAAGTAATTTACCAAGCAAATCGCCCAAACTGCCAATTACATTTGATAACGTGCCTAATACTTCGCCTAACGCATCAGCACCAGTTGAGATGATGTTAGTTGATGTTGACCCACCAGCTTGGAATCCACGAGTGCGGACTGAGTCTAATGACTTAATTGTGTCGGGATATTTTCTAACCATCCACTGTGGAATAACATACTCGCCTTTATGCACAACACCAGCTACATCAAATGTGCTACCACCGCCAGTGTATCCACCACCAGCAAAGCCAAATAGCATAGACATTTCAGCGTTCTTTCTACGCTTACTCCAATCAGTTAGTGTCTTACCAGCATCACGCTTAACTGTATAGTAATACAATGCTGGAATATCGAAAAAGCCAAAAGCACCTGACTTGATTCTGGCTTCCATCTCTTTATCAGTAAAATCAAATGCTGATGAGAAAAGGTTATATAATGTTGTTGCAATAAGTGTATCTATTAACGATGATTGAATTTTGCTACGCTTTGCTTCATCATCGCCAGCTTCGTACATTGATGCTAATCCGTATGTTAAAATGCGTGCATACTCGTTTTCTATAATTCCTTGCGCTTGTTTAACTGCTGGTACTGCCATAACTACAGTTTTAGTTAATCCATAAAGCGTATCAACTGAGCCAGATACAAAATTTTTGAATGTAGATTGTACTCCCCAATAGTCATTCTCACTTATTTTCCATTTATTGAATTGTTCATTCTTGAATTGCTTATAGTAATTATCTAAAGTCCTATCTACACCATTCTTAGCTAAATATTTGACAAAGCCTACAACTCCGCCATCTGCATATCCACCTTGTGCAAAGCCACTTAGACGCATTGACTCAATTCCACCAACTACTTCAGGATACTTTCTAACCATCCATTGTGGAATGACGTATTCGCCCTTATGCACTACTCCAGCCACATCGTATGTTGTACCTGAACCTGTAGAGCCACCACCAGCGAATACGTAACCACCATAGGCTTTTACAACACCTTTGGCATTATTAACCAAGTCATCAAGTACTGTTTGTACGGTTTTTTCAGTTACATTTATAGTGCTGGTTGTAAAATTCTCAAGCATTGTTGAAATTTGACTAGTTGCAATACCTATACCGCTTTTAATTGCTTCTTTAATACTACTTGAGACATTTTTTTCAAAATCTAATATTGAATTTAATCCTTTTTCAAAACTTGCATTAGTAGCTTCAGCACTTTTAACTAATTTTCCATCGCTTCCTAATCCAGCTTTCATTATTAGATATATTGAAGTCAAAATTGCATAATCTTTTTCTGGTATTTGGTTTAATTGTTTAATTCCAGCCTGACCCGCTATGGCAGTAAGCCAAGTTTGAAAATCAACCGTCGGCCTATTAGTTTGTGTAAGAAATTCATAAACTTTTGATTCTCCACCCATTTTTTTAGTTAAAGTATCAAATATACTTGTGCCTTTAAGCAAATTGTATCCACTATAGCTAATTAATGATTTTGAATATTCATCAACGCCTTTAGGAATTACTGAGCTTCCTGATATTGTTTTCTCTGTTAATTTGAATGCCTTATCGGCAATTGGTTTATATGATACTTCGGCAGCTTCTTTTTGCACCTTGAATAAATCCCATAAAGCACTACCAAGCTTAAATGTATTGACAGCTATATCTAATGTTAGACCTAAAGTTAATCCCTTTAAGCCAGTACCACCAATCATCATACCAAATCCCAAAGATGTAAACAAGGTAATTAGCTGGTCGGTAATAGATTTTTCAAGGCCTTCGCCTTTATTTATAGTAGCGCTTATAAGTGTTAATGCGAGAGCTGCAGATGTAACTTTTACTGTTGTACTTTTACTATTAAGACCAAGTGCTACTGTAAGTGTAGCTAATGCAATATCTAAAGTGTCAGCATCAAATTTGAATCCTGCACCTTTCTCAGCATGACCTGACATAAGAGTTATAGCTAATAAGGTACTTGCAATTGCCACCATTGGTTTAGCACTTGCTATGCCTGATATAAGCAGTGCACCAGCTGCAATATCGTTTATAGTAATATTATCTTTAACTATCCATTTGACTCCAGATATTGCTATTTCAATAGCAGAGCCAATAATTTGGAATGATGACCTGAATATGCTACCTATATTCTCAATAATATTCTTAAATGCTATTTGCTCTGCAGTTTCTAATTTGTCCATTGGCTGAGATACATATTTAGCTAATTCAGTTAAGAAATCTGCTACACCTTGCGCTATCTGTGCAACTATCTCAGTACCTAAATTGAGTATCTTGAGCGTAATAGGTACTTCTTTGTCTATTAATATCATCTTCAATGTTTCATCAGAAAATAGTGCACTTGTTACCTTAAATGATAAGCCTTCAGCTGTGCCTAATACTGTATTAAAATAAGCAGATGCCAATTGCCCGAATAGTGTTTCTTGATTAATGCCAGCTGCGCTTAACATCTTATCGGCTGAGAAATCATTAAGGTCTACTGTGATTGTTTTACCTTCACCAGCTGGAAGTACGGCTTTATTATTTCCATATATCCCCTTCAATATTCCAATTATGATACCTGCTAAGAAGAGGATATTTGGCCTTAGCATTTCTATCACACCAGAGATAGTCCTAACTACAAGCGAGAGCCCAATTAGAATTACGCCTATCATCGTTATCAATAGCGATATTTTAACTATTTGCACTACTAATTGTTTAAGTAGTGCGGCGTTTTGCCCATTGCTAAGCCAATCGATGAATTTGCTTACTACCATCGATAGATTATCTAATAGCTGTTTCAAATCTCGCTTGTATATCTCAAGGAATTTGACTTTGAGAGTATCTATCTGTTGTAAGAGCACATTGTATGAATAATCTACAGTATCCATCATATCTTTGAATACTTCGTCCATATAATTAGAGCTCTGTGCCTTCTTAATTGTGTCTATGCCTTGTTCTACTTTATCCATGCTATTGATTAATCGCTCAAAGAAGGACAATGACTTCTTCTGTAAGCCAAGTGATTGAATTAGCGATGCTTGCGCTTGCTTGGTAGGATATAGCTCTTTAACTTGCTTGATAATTTCAATTGGACTATACATTTCCATTGTCTGTCCCGTCCAATAACGTGTGGTGATACCTGCTTGAGCTAATGCTGGCTCTTTCTTGACTAAGTCCATCATGAATTGCGAATAAGACGATGCCAATTGACCCGTAGAGATACCTGTCTGCGATATGCCAACGAGCGTACCTAACATTTCAGTTAGCGATGTATTAGATAGCTCTGCAAAGGTACTGACTTGGTTCAATATGCTAACAAAGTCCTGCATATCGAATACGCCTTTTGCAGCTGCAATGGTTATTGAGTTGATTACATATCCCAAGTCGGTAATTGGCATATCAAATGCATTGACTACGTTAAGCAAACTCTTGAATACTTCATTCGGCGCACTTCCAGTAGCATATGCTACTTTGCTAACTGTATTTAGGTATTGCTGAGCCACTTGCAGATTGTCAACGCCAGCACTGCCAATTGTGTATAATGCATCCGCAGCCATCTGAAGCGATATGCCTGCTTCCGATGCAGCTTTGGAGATTATGTTAAATGATTCGTTAGCTAATGCCAAAGCATCGTTAGCCTTACCTACTTCTAAGAACATTGTAGAGGCTAAGCGTGAGGTATATTCTATTTGCGTACCGCTTAATAGCCATTTGGTGAGCTTGTTAATTGTAGAAATCATCAGAGAGCCAACCATACTGAGCGTATAGCCAAGCAGTCTGAACATACCAGAGACATAGTATAAGCCTTGCGCTACTTGTCTGACAAATTTATCTAACTGTCCTAATGCACCGTAGAACTTGCCTAATAAATTCAATGGGAGGGTAAGTATAGACTTGGTTATATTAAATGTTTTCTTGAGCATACCAAATAGTGCTGTGGTATACTCGGCTATCTCAGTCATCGGAGGCTCATTGCCACTGCTCTTCTTAGTAAGCCATTTTGATTGCTTGGTAGTGCCCTTAGGCGCACTTTCTTCAGTTTGTGGCACATTGCCAGTAGCACTTTTAGATTTGGCTGCACGTGTATTAAATAGCGATTTTATCTTATTAGCCAATGAAGTAAACATACTCATGAAGCCACCAGCACTGCCACCCATTGTAGCATTTGCTTTCTTAGATAATGTACTCATAGATGATGCAAATGTACTTAATCGCACATTCAACTCGTCAGTTATGTTAGTATCAACTATAATTCTAAAGCGTAATGTTTTACTGCCAATTGATGTTAACCTGCTAACTGCTCTTGAGAATGAAGTTAATGACCTGCCTAATGCGTCAAATCGATTAGCATCGATGCCAGCTAACGAGCGTTGTAAAGCGTTAAGTGATGTGCGCAACCTTCTTGTATTAGTTGCAAGGTCAGCTGGAAGGTTTAGGCGTACATTTGATAATGACTGAGCCGATGTGTTTAGACGATTAATTTGGTTATTCAGATTTCTAAGTGTGTTCGTAAATTCACGTACATCAGCGATATTTCGTGAATCGATAGTCACTCTTGGCAATCTAATTATACTTGCAACGTTTTGCACATCTCTAAGTGCATCACGTAACTGCTCAGCTTGTCTAATGGCGTTTTCAATATTACTACGTGCAACTATGTTTATACCTACTTCGTATGAGGTTGCCATTTAATCATCTCCTTCGCTGGTTGCTTTCCATTTCCGATAGCTCATTCTTTGCCTTGACTATGGCTTCTAATAGTAGGAAATCATCAAAGCGAATTTCATCTACCGTATTACCTGAAGGTAGGACACGTAAACTTGCAAGTGAGTCGATACATTGCATACATATCCTAAGCCTATCACTATATTTTATCATAAATCTACTTTCGGGAAATAGCCGCACTTTCCCTTTATTGATGATTAAAGTGCGGACTGAGTTGTCTATTATATTTGCGTCGTTTGCTATCTCTTCAATCGTTTTATTAAGATAATCGATAATTGGCCTAATTGCTCTATAATTTAACTGGGATGCAGTAATCTCGTTTATGGGCTTCTTAAAATCCCATGCAACTATAAAAGAAGAGAGGGCACGATAGAACTCGCCCTCTCTAACTAATTGCACTTCTTTAATTGTCGGGCAGTCTCTAACTTGAATCCAGTGCCCTTCAATTTTGAATATCATCTCAGTTTATACATCTCGTTCAGTTTATTGTATAGATTTTGCGCCGTATCATAGCGCATCTTTCTTAAAATGTTCTCTGGGGTTACTGCATCCTTTTCACTCCATTTAACTATAACCTCTGCAAGGAAATCGATTGGTAGACTGTCCATATCTTCAAATGTGACAATTTGCTGGTCGCCTCTATATTCCATCTTAGGTTTACCAAATGCTTGTTGTAATTTCTTTACAGCTAAGGTTGATACCTCTTGGTAAACTTCTACCCAATCTTCTGTTTCCTTGTCTGTTATCTTTCCATCTTGGTCAAAGTACAATTTGACCGTCTTGTTACTTGCAAATAAGCTCATCTAATCCCTCCTTATGTTGTCGGTAAGGTAATACCCGTTAATTCTATACCATCTGCTGGCGCTTTCAATACTAATTTACCCCTTAAGAAATCGCTTGCAGACATATCATGATTAAACTCGGTTACAAATGGTTTGGTAATTGTCATAATAGCAGATTTCGTATCATCCATTGGGCTCTTTAATGTTATCTTTATATTCTGAGTAGATGCAGTACCGCCTGTTAATGCAGCTTGCAATTCAGCCCAATCGTTTAGTGTCGTAAGCTTGTTTACGTTAAATTCTAAGTTTATATCCCATGCATCCATTAGCGCAGGTGCTATCGGTAAATCAACAGGATTACCATATCCCGCACTGCCTTCTAATACATCCATACTCGTTGATAATTCTATATTGGTTACAAGACTTGTCATATTAGTAGTATTAAGCTCGATTGTATAATCTGATGGCCTATAGAACGAGCTATATTCTAAACTACCTTTAATGTCAACTGCCGTCCAATCGGTTTCTAATGTAGGTTCACCTTCACCATATGATTCGGCTCGCACATCTAATGTGATTGATGGAACTCCATCGGCTGGCAACCTACAGCTAAAGCCAGAAAGATATGCATTCTTATAATGGATAACTCCATTTGATGCGTCTCCGTGGTCTATAACTATAAATGCTATTCTTGGGGCTGATGTACCAAGTGATACCTTATTAGATGCATAACTTCCAAGAGCTGCATAAAACATTAAACCTAATATACCGTGCACTGTTCTTGGCGTTGTACCGCTATTTGTTAAATCAAATAAATCTAATTCAATACTACCTTCATACGCTCGCCCGTTGATAAATTGCCCAAGTTTACCTCTTTTGCCTGCTACTGATTCAGAAGCAACTACTGTACGATATTTAGGGTTAATACTCTCACTCTTGAATGGCAGTGATAACTTCCAATATTTATTAGTTACTGTACTTACAATGTATAAAGTTACTTTTCCATCTATCCCTGCATATGCCATTTAATCATCTCCTTATAAGTGCCGTTAGATATTATGATGCTGGGAATAATACACCAGATAATTCAATTCCATCTGCTGGCACTTTCAATGCTAATTTGCCTCTTAGAAAGTCTGTTGATGACATATCATGGTTAAATTCAGTTACGAATGGCTTAGTAATAAGCAAAGTTGCTTTAGTACCTGTTTTCATTGGGCTATCAATGTCTAATTTAATATCTTCAGTACATGCCTTACCGCCAGTTAATGCTGTTTTAAGCGATGTCCAAGTATTTATATCTTTAAGATTGTTAAAATTAAACTCCACTGTTATATCCCATGCATCCATAAGGCCTGGGGCTATTGGTAAATCTACTGGATTGCCAAAGCCAGCACTGCCTTCAAGTGTGTCCATACTGGTCGATAATTCCAAATTTGTGATTAACGAAGTCATATCTGCCCAAGTGCTTCCAGTACCCAATGACATTGTATAATCAGATGGTCTATAGAAACTCTTAAAATCTGCCTTATTTAAGTTAATTGTTGCTGTAGGTGAATATGTTGTATTCATAGATGTAGCTCGAATATCAAGCGTTACTGTAGGTACTCCATCAGCTGGCGCTCTATAGCTAAATCCAGTTACATATGCATCTTTGTAATATATAACTCCATTTGTGCTATCTCCATGGTCTATCTTAATAGCATCTATCTTTGGTGCAGATGTACCAAGCACTATTTTACCTGTACCAGCAGTGTAACTTCCAAGTGCTAAATAAAATAGAAATCCAAGCAGAGCATGTTTATACGTTGCGCCAGAGCTATCAGTCATGTCGAATACTTCAAGGTCTATACTGCCTTCATATGCCCTACCATTTATAAACAATCCTAATTTGCCTCTTTTGCCTGTTACAGCATCGGATGTAACTGTGGTTCGATATTTAGGGTTGATGCTCTCGCTTTTGAATGGAAGTTTCATATACCAGCTTCCAGTATATATAGTTATTGACCCATCGATACCTGCATATGTTGCCATACTATCGCCTCCTAAACGATTTTCGCTTGCAATGGTACATAATTGATTGCGTTCGGTGTTAATTCAATTGATATTATACCATAATTGTTAATCTTAGACATATCGGTGATTGATAGACGTGGGAAAATATATCTTACTTGCTGGTCATTCAATACCCAATCTATCAACAGTGATACATCTTGTTTATTGTAATAAGCATTTTCAAAGATATTTGCATACGTCGATTGACAAGTTAAATTCACTATACTTGTAAATTCAGTCGAATACATTGAGCTTACTAATCCGTTTTTGCCTATTATTGGTTCTATGCTTTGCTTTATATCGAATATAAATTCGCTTGCTTGAATCGATGAATAGCTGCCTAATACTCCTTCTACCCACAATGCATATTTAACTGATATGTTGATTGGCAATATTGGCATTTCAGGTTGCAAGTCACTAATTTCGGTTATTATAGCTGGCACTTGTGGATAGTATATGTCTAAATCTACTGTAGGAAAGCTCATGCTGTTGAAGTTGAATCGTACATAGTCTACATATCCATTAGCAAATCTGTACTTTGAATCATCTTCTATGAGCTGTGCATCAACTGTAGTTAATTGAGCGGCGTCAATTATGTGGCTATCTAACGGATAGTATACTGCATTTGTTTCATCATATCCTTTGAGTATACATACTGTTAGTGCTTTATATAAACTTGGTGTATTTTCTAAAGTTAGCGATAACTTAGTAGATGCGGCTTGCGATAGTAACTTAGCTGAGCGTGTACGTAACCCTCTTACTGAGTCCATATCTTCTTTCGTATATCCAACTTGATATTTGAAGTCGCTTACTCGTAGGCGCTGCGACTGACTATTGATAATCAAATTGGCAAATTTAATCTTCATTCAGCCCACTTCACTTCAAACGATAGATAAAGTGCAGCTACATTCTGTGCTGGAAATATCTTGTAATCAAATGAATCGATAGTGGCTATCGGATATACCTCCTGCATCTTACTAAGCAATTCATCGATATATCCATCTAATGTGTTAAATGCATTCTTCAATGGCACTGTTAAGATAATTCCGTGATGTGCATTGACTTCATACCCACCATATGTCTTTCTTGGTATAGCGCCTTCTACATCGAGTATAAACATCATATTTGGCTGTAGAATTGTCTTAGGGTCATCTACTATCTTAAATGGCAATGTTGTGTCTTTTTGAATAGCTTCCTTTAATTTGGCAATTTTACCAAATATTTCCATTTAATCAGCCCCTATCAAATGCATCAAATATGTCTTGAAGTAAATTAGGCTCTTCTGTGTTACTTGCCTCTAAGCCAATTGGTTCAGGCGTAAGTCCATTCTGAATTAGGTTATTGAATACCGATACTGGACTGCCTTGAAATCCATATCGTTTACGTTTCTGAGATACCCAATTCTTTATATCTTCTAACGTAGGACTTACTTCACCACCTAATTCCAACTTATTGGCATATTTAGTCTTATTAGCTACTAATACCTCTGCTAACTCGGCTGTATTCGTTACCTCATGTATGAATATGCCTCGCTCATAATTATCGAATGTAGCTGCAGGCATAGTGCGTCCACCGACGTTTACACTTTCATACACTCTACGCCATATCTTAGAATATGCTTTAGCGCCCTGACGTGCAGCTACTATAGCACGTGAATTGAGATACTTCCTAAATTGCGTTAGAAATTGAGCATAGGTATCAGCATGATAATCTGGCATTTACATCATCTCGGTATTCTGAAATGTCGAATAAGCTTCAAGAGATGGTCTTTTGCAGTGTCTAAGTTGCCATTCACCGTCTGTATAGAGTATGTCTGCAACTTTCTAAAATCTGTGACTATAACCTCAAATGCATCTGCCCTGAAATTATCCTCATCAAGAACAGTACACTCCATCTGATAGTAATATTTCTCTTGGCTCTCATTGAATATTAACAGATGTCTCGGCAGATTCAAAGTATACAATGACGGTGAGAGCACTGTCCCACCGTCGATAACTTTAATTGGCTCTGTGTCTAAAATACTATAAGGCGTCTTTATCTCAAATACTTTATTAAACGTATCAACTGCCTCAACATCAAGTGTGCGATACAGAGTGTTTCGCTCTATTAGTATTAAGAGCTCATCATCAGTAAATAGATAGTTATCTCCATCCTTATCACTGATAAGCCACCGAGCTAATGTTATTCGTGGGTCTACTGGTGGCTCTTGTGGTAATTCTTCATCTTCTGGCATCGGCATCACTTCTTTTTCTTATTTTGCTTTTCTTCTTCAACCTCTACTAACTTCTCTATTGATTCTTCTTTTGGCTCTTCTATGACTCCATCCTCGATATAGCACTTGCCATCTTCATCTCTATGAATCGTATATGCTTCGCCATCCATTAAATAGAGCCTTGCATCTGTTGATTGGATATATCTCTTCATGTAATCACCTCTTATGGCTTCTTGTTGTATATCTGTGGTGGCATAGGTGGCTCTGTCTGCTGACTTGGCACTTTTATTGGCTCTTCTGTTTCAATATATTGCCCATTCTCATCTGTATAAATTCTGTAGTAATAGCCATCCTCAAGGTAATATTGCGCATTTGTAGGTGGAATGTACCTTTTCATATTACCACCTCATTATGATACTGTCCAAAGTCCTGCTAATGCGCTATCTCTTACCTCCATTGTGTATTCGCCAACTATTGAGAAGAATCTGTAGTCGCCCGCTACTGGTACTTCTTGCATCGTAAATGGTCTGAATGGTATTAGCTTTGCCTTATTTGGGTCAAAAGCAAGTATGACATCTACTGGTAATTGTGAGGCTGTATTCAATCTTATATTTCCCCATTCGGATACGTATGTGTCAATCATTTGTCCAGCTCTTGTATCGGCAATATTAAGCCATCTCTTTTGCTCAAGCAATGGGTCGAAATAAGTTTGTTTGAATTTCGGATGCATCCACACATCTGTTATTGGTTCTTCTTGTCTCGCATAGTACAGCTTTTCAAGAAATGCTTGGAAGTTAGCTTCGGTAAAGCTACCAGTGCTAAGTATTCCATTTTGTTTTACATAGTACAGTATACCACCCATCATTCTTGGCTCGGTGTTATTGGCTGCATCATGTAGCACACCATTAAGAATTGTTCTATCAAGTAATATTCTCATCTTAGTGAGCTTCTCTGCTATCTTGTCTCTGACAAGTTGCAAGTTGTATTCAGGCGCTACGTTCATTTCAGTATTTGTAAATCTAATACCGTCAGTGAATATCTGTGTTACATTGAATCTCTTAATCGCAGTGACAATACCTGTTGTACTCCAATCTGCGCCTTCTGGCATTGCATCTGATACTAATTGTATTT
>ENA-UOYA01001939-UOYA01001939.1-activated-sludge-metagenome-genome-assembly--contig:-NODE-1939-length-20748-cov-5.315131_pt1 | contig 20748 bp, 18 predicted proteins | sample MGYA00238163_ERZ764804 | MGnify/ENA primary metagenome ERZ764804 (study PRJEB28919, sample SAMN05720223) | activated sludge metagenome | isolation source: Anaerobic digester | place: Hong Kong... | reverse complement strand
TTAATCAATTAAAATTCAATAACTATGGAACATCAAGAAAACCCGACAATCGAAGCTAAACAAAGCTTTTTTCAATCGACAACTGCCAAAATGATTATGGTAGGATTTTTAACTCTAGTATTACTCATACCGCTGTTTTTTGTGCAAGATTTAATCCAAGAAAGAAGCATGCGACAAAAAGAAGTGACCGAAGAAGTATCAACACTTTGGGGAAAAGAAATCAATTTTTATGGCCCAATGCTTCGCATTCCATACAAAACGTATAAAGAAACGACTATCATTGATGCTAAAACAAAAACTACTAGCATTCAGAAGAATATTTCTTTGGAATATGCCTATTTCTTTCCCGAAAAACTAAACAATAATTCCGAAGTAAAAAAAGATACTTCACTCAAAAGAGGTATTTATGACAATATTGTTTTCACTGCTAACATGAAATTTGATGGAAACTTTAGCAAGCCAAATTTTGACAAACTCAACATCAAAGAGGAAGATGTGGTATGGGAAAAAGCAACTATTGTTGTTAAAACTACCAATTTGAAAAGCATCAAAAGTGATTTGAAAATAAACTTGAATAATAGCTCATTATCTTTTGAAGCCAAACCCGATGAAGACAATTATTATGGAACATTAGAAACTTCAAATTTTGACTATAAAACGATGCAAAAATCTGACAAAATCGATTTTAAATTCAACATGCAGTACAACGGTAGCAAAAGTATTGAATTTATTCCTATCGGTAAAACTACATCTGTTAGCATCAACTCCGATTGGGAATCGCCAAGCTTTTTTGGATCATTTGCAGCAAACAATACGACAAAGAAAATAGACAAAAAAGGGTTTCATGCCGACTGGAAAGTACTGGATATTAATCGCTCATTTTCACAGCAATATGCAGGTAAAATTCCAAACTTGAATGAATATTCATTTGGAGCAAAATTGATAAAAACTGTAGATGAATATCAACAAAATGAACGTGCTTCAAAGTATGGTTTTCTTGTCATTGGGTTGACATTTTTGATATTCTTTTTGATACAATCTATCAGCAAAATAAACATCCATATTTTCCAATATTCCATGATTGGATTAGCATTAATCATGTTCTATACACTGTTGATATCAATTACAGAGCATAGCAGTTTTTCTTTGGCATATGCTATTGCCGGCATATCTGTTGTGAGTTTAATAACACTTTATTCCGTTTCTATTCTCAAGAATAAAAAGTTTCCAATGTTCATTGGCATTTCTCTTTCTGTGCTTTACACATTCATCTTTGTTATTATTCAAATAGAAGATTATGCGCTATTAGTAGGAAGCATTGGATTATTCTTGATACTTGCTGCGGTGATGTACTTCTCTCGAAAAATTGATTGGGGAAAATAATTTTAATAAAATGGAACCTTTTGTAAAAGAAAATTCGATAGTTAGAGAAATCTGGGGAAAAAGTGATACTGTGTTATTCATTTTTGCTGGAGCATCAGCTGAATTTGCCCTAAATAAAGCTGTAGATTGGCTTTACTTTACAGGAAAACTACCTTCCGATCCATTAGGAAGGTTGTTTTCTACTGTCAAATATGCCAAGTTTATTGTGTTTTCGCCTATGGATAAAGCCAATGCTTCTATTGATGCGCTTCACAAAATTCATGGAAATGTAGAGCAAAATCGTGGTGCTAAAATTCCAGATTGGGCATATCGTGATGTTTTATTTATGCTAATTTATTATTCAATTGCATCCTATGAGCTTTTGGAAAGAAAATTAACTTATCTCGAAAAAGAAGAAGTTTATAATGTTTTTTATCGCGTAGGATTAAGAATGGGATTAAAAGAATTACCAAAATCATATAACGAATGGTTATTGGATAGAGCTGTGCATCTAGTTGAGGATTTAAAACCAAGCAAACACACCTTTGATCTTTTTAATCAATACAAAAAACATCTTGGTTCATTTAGATATAAAATGCTAATCGAAAGTCAAAAGCTATTAGTTCCAAAACACGTAAAAAAGCTTTTAGAATTGAGTGATTTCTCTCTGCTTTCAATCATTATCCCGATTTATAAATTCAGTCGGAATCTAAACCTTGATACTTTTTTTAAAAACTTATTACTCCCATCTGAATATAAAACTCAAATTAATGAATTGGATGTAAGATTTTGATAAGCTTTAAAAAATCCCGTTCAACCAAACGGGATTTTCTATAAAGTAAAATTCCACTTCAAATTAGGTTTATACCAAAGCTGACCTTTTTCAACAACCAAAGGACAATCAAAATTATTGGTATATAAACTTCCTGTTCCAAGTCCTTGTGGAATTGTTGTGTTTAATGTAAAAGTAAATTGAGCTATGGCATTCAATCCAACATTACTTTCTAAAGCCGAAGTAATCCACCAACCGATATTGTATTTTTCTGCCAAAGAAATCCATTCCAAAGTACCACGAAATCCGCCAATGAAACTTGGTTTCAAAATGATGTATTGCGGCATAATTTTTTGCAACAAATTTTCTTTGTCTGATGAAGAAAACACCCCAATGAGTTCTTCGTCTAAAGCTATAGGTAAATTCGCATTTTTACACAAAACTGACATCGTGTCAGTATTGTTTTTTTGAATTGGCTGTTCTATACTATGTAATTTAAAACCAGATAATTGATTTATTTTATCTAAAGCTTCATTTCCATTAAAAGCACCGTTAGCATCCACTCGGATTTCTATAGTTTTCTCATCAAAATTTTGACGAATAAAGCGCAATAATCCCAGTTCTTTATCAAAATCAATCGCTCCAATTTTCATTTTTATACAACCAAAACCTTGCGCAATCTTCTCCTCTATTTGCCGCTTCATAAACACTTCATCACCCATCCAAACCAAACCATTTATTTCGATAGATTTTTCACCAGAAAGAAATTCGGAAGGAAATAATTCAAACGGATTTTTACTTCGTAAAGACAAAAAAGCCATCTCTACTCCAAACTGAATGGAAGGAAATTCTATTAATTCTTGCCATAATTTTTCCTCGCCAAGATGAATATTTTCGCAAGTCCATTTTAACTTTTCTTCGTAATCTATTCTATCATCAACAGATAATCCGCGTAATATACCACACTCACCTACACCTTTCTTTTCATTGTCTTCTAGAACGATAAACCACGTTTCTTTTTCTGTTAAAACCCCACGAGAAGTTCCGCTTGGTTGTTTAAATTTAAGGCTGTATTTGAAGAAGCTAGCTTTCAATATCTTTATTTAAAAAGTTTTAAAATTTTTGAAAAGTATTTGCGGCGAATACCTTGTTTCTCAAAGTCAGAGAAATCATTTTTAGTCTGCTGCTGCCAGCTTACATCGGCAGAGATATTTTGGTTTTCAAACTTTTTGTGTATTTCTTTTGCTTTTTTAAAGTCATCTGTCAAGATGAAAGCGTGTGCTAAATTAAGCTTTATACTCAAGTCTGTACTATCTATTTTTTCAGCGTTTTTAAGCGTTTTTAAAGCTTTTTCATATTGAAACGTAGAAATATAACACCTACCCAAAAGATTGTAGTCCAAAGCTGATGCAGAAGCAGAGGAAACAATACTTTCCAACATCGCTATTGCTTCAGCTTTTTTTCCTGAATTAAAAAGCTCTGCAATCTTTTTTCGATTGAGGTCAGACAAAACTTTATCTTCTTTGGTTTCTTTCAAGGCAACAAAAGTTAAATCACTATACATCTTTTGTTTTTCCTCAGGAAAAAGATTTTTGAATTCTTTGTAGGTTACTTTTTTCGAAATCAAATCAAGCATTGTTCCAGCAAACTCGTTTTTGCTCTTGATTGAAGAGACTATTTCGAGTTTTTTTACCTCATCAAGAACGTTCTTCTTTGCAGCAACAGTCCAACCTCTACTAAGCTTTTCGTTTACCCAAGGAACCAGTTCAAAAACAATTTTTTGTTTCATAAACCAATTATCGCTTTCGAAACCAATCCAAAAATATTTTGAATTATTCGAAATACAACTTGAGTTTTCAGTAAGCAATTTAGCTTCTTTGTTTACTGGTGTATTCTGAACAAAGCATGCGTTTTTTGTTTCTCCTGTTGTTTGATAAAGCAATGCGTCCTTTTCGTTGGTAAAAATTGCATATTTACATTTATCATCACCAGAGAATGTGGAAAGTAAATAAACTGCACCAGCCGAACCTTGACTAATCCCTGTAGGATCGGGAATTGATTTCAATAATGAAACCAGGCTAGATGCAAGTTTTTGATTGTCATCAAGTAACGAAATTCTGAATACCGCTTCTGTAGTTCCGTCTGGTAATTCCGTTGATTTTATTATTGTTCTTTTGCCTGCAGATAGATTTATTGTTTCGTTTGTTGTTCTGACGTTATCCCAATATCCTTCTTTGTTTTGAGAAAATAACAAAAAAGGAAACAACAAAAAAATGCAATTCAGTTTACTCATTTCAATTTTTATTAAACTCTAGAACAATAAAAATGCCAAAATTATTAAAGAACAATACTTTCGCCTATCTCTAGCAACATCAAATCTTTTCCCGCATCAAAAAATTTCTTTTTCGCTAAGGTATGATCAATCATTATATAACCAAATGTATCATAGTGATATCCGAGAATTTTGTCGCATTTTAAAAAATCTGAAGCAATAATAGCATCATCAACATCCATAGTAAAATTACTTCCAATTGGTAGAATAGCTAAATCTAACTCTGTTCTCACTGGAATAAGATTCATTTCCATAGTTAATGAAGTATCACCAGCAATGTAAATGTTTTTGTGTTCTCCTTCTATAACAAATCCTCCAGGTTGACCACCATAACTTCCATCAGGAAAAGAACTTGTATGAATTGCAGGAACATATTTTACCTTCCCAAACTCAAATTGCCAACTTCCTCCATGATTCATAGGATGATATTGAAATCCTTTGTTTCCATAATGCGTCGCAATTTCATAGTTTGAAACAATAACAGAATTGTTGTTTTTAGCAATTGTTTCCACATCTAAAATATGGTCCTGATGCGCATGAGTCAACAAAATGTAATCTGCCTTCAATGCATCTACATCGATGTGAGAAGCTTTTGGATTAGCTGAAATAAATGGATCAATCAATATGTTTTTTCCAGATACTTCGATACCTACACAAGCGTGCCCGTAAAATGTTATTTTCATATTAATTCGATTAAATGTTAACGTAGTTTACAACCATATCAGAAATAAAATATATGAGACATAAAGCCAGTAAAACCGACAATAGAAATGTGCTAATGGCCAATTTTTTCAATTCAGGATCAAGTAATTTTGGATTTTTATTTCTATAAACTGTCATTAAATGACTCGTTAAAGGAAAATAAGCAACCAAGAATATGTATTGATCAAAATGAAAATCGTTTAAAATAGCAAAAACAACAACCATCAACATTGCTGAAACAATTAAAAAATAATGGTATTTCTTTGCCCAAGCTACACCGTTTTTAACAACCAGCGTGTTTTTACCTGACTTTCTATCACTTTCTTCGTCGCGCATATTGTTTAAATTCAAAACTCCAACACTTAAAAAACCGATTGAAGTAGCAGGCAATAACAACAACCAATCCAATGTTTTAGAAAACATAAAATACACACCAAACGTACTTACCATTCCGAAAAACACAAAAACAAAAACATCACCATAACCTCTATATCCATAAGCACCTTTTCCAACAGTATATCGAATAGCTGACGCAATTGCTAAAATCCCTAACACAAGAAAAATCAATGAAAACAGCAAGTATTTTTCCTTAAAAGCAAAATAAATCAACAGAACAGCAAATAACAAGGTAATTATCGAGGTAATTATCATTGCTCGTTTCATCTCAGCAGGTGAAATCACACCGCTTTGAACTGTTCGTTTTGGGCCAACTCTATCTTCGTTATCAGTTCCTTTTACTCCATCGCCATAATCATTGGCAAAATTGGACAGAATTTGCAGTCCCAAAGTGGTCAATAATGCAAAAATCACAATGTTCCAATTAAACATCCCTTGTGACATCGCATAAAAACTCCCAACTATTATTCCCGACACTGATAACGGTAATGTTCTCACTCGTGCAGCTTCAACCCAATGTTTCATTCTTCTTTTAATTAATTTTCGATAACTTTTTTATGGAATATATTTTTTTTCAAAGTTAGGTTTTCTTTTTTCAAGAAAAGCATTTCTGCCCTCAATCGCCTCATCAGTCATGTAAGCTAAACGTGTGGCTTCGCCAGCAAAAACTTGTTGTCCGACCATTCCATCATCGGTTAAATTCATAGCAAATTTTAGCATTTTTATTGATGTTGGCGATTTTGCCAAAATTTCTTGAGCCCATTCATAAGCCGTAGCTTCCAACTCAGCATGTGGAATTACAGCGTTCACCATTCCCATTTCATAAGCATCTTGAGCAGAATAATTTCTACCTAAAAAGAAAATCTCTCTAGCTTTTTTCTGTCCAACCATTTTTGCCAAATATGCAGAACCGTATCCACCATCAAAACTGGTTACATCTGCATCGGTTTGTTTAAAAATGGCGTGTTCCTTGCTTGCTAGTGTCAAATCGCAAACTACATGTAAACTATGTCCACCACCAACAGCCCAACCTGGCACAACTGCAATCACAACTTTTGGTGTAAAACGAATTAATCTTTGAACCTCAAGAATATTCAATCTATGATATCCATCTTCGCCAACATAACCTTGATATCCTCTTGCTTTCTGATCACCGCCTGAACAAAAAGACCAGATACCATCTTTTGAACTTGGTCCTTCAGCAGAAAGTAATATCACACCAATTGAGGTATCTTCATGAGCATCATGAAATGCTTGCAGAAGTTCAGACGTAGTTTTTGGTCGAAAAGCATTCCTAACATCAGGTCTATTGAATGCTATTCTAGCAACACCGTTGGATTTTTTATATGTAATATCCTCGAACTCTTTTACGGTTTCCCACTTAATTTCGTTCATGTTTATCTTATATTTAAGTTAAAAAATTAACCACTAAAATGATTTGAATTATTTTAGCGTAAAAATAAGTTATTATTATCATTAACAACAATCAAATGAAGAAAACTATTATTTGTTTTTCAACACTATTTTGCAGCATCATATCTTTTGCTCAAAAGTATGAATTTCAAACAATTAAAGACGCTGAATTCAGTCCGGTAATTTCTCAAGGAGCAACTGGAACATGCTGGAGTTTTTCTACCACTTCTTTTTTAGAAAGCGAAATTTACAGAACAACGGGGAAAAAAATTGATCTTTCTGAGATGTATAACGTAAAATATACTTATCTAAAAAAAGCAGAAAACTATGTTTTTCGACAAGGAAAAGCTCAATTTGGTGAAGGAGGTTTGAGCCACGATGTAATTAATAGCGCCAAGATATATGGCATAGCAACTGAGGAACAGTATACAGGAAAACTTCCTAATCAAGAAAAACACGACCATACAAAAATGGTTGAAGAACTTGAAACCATTGTTAAAAAAGCCGTCGCAGATACCCCAGCGAAATACCCAAATTGGAAACAAGATTATACCGCTGTTTTAGACAAATACATGGGCGATTTTAGTACCGATAGTAACTTATCCGCTAATAACAGTTTTGATCAACAAAAAGTTGTTTCTGAAAAAAAACTATCGCCAATTGAGCTTTTGAAATCTACCAAACTTAATTTGGACGATTATGTAACCATAACTTCATTTACTCATGAGCCAGTTTATTCAAAATTCATCCTTAACATACCTGATAATTTTGCTAATGGAAGTTTTTATAATCTTACTTTAGATGAGTATATTGAAAACATTGACAATGCAATAGATAAAGGTTTTACTTTAGCACTTGATGCCGATGTTAGCGAAACTACTTTTTCTGGGAAAAATGGTATAGCAGTTATACCAAATGACATTAATGATGCCTCTATTATTTTAACCGAAATAAAACCAGAAAAGACAATTACGCCTGAATACAGACAAAGTGAATTTGAAAATTTCAACACTACAGATGATCATTTGATGCATATTGTTGGAAAAGCAAAAGATCAAAAAGGCAACATTTATTACAAAGTAAAAAATTCTTGGGGAACTAAATCTGGTAGAGATGGTTTTGTCTATATGAGTGTTCCATACATGCGTTTAAAATCAATTTCTGTGATGCTACACAAAGATGGTTTATTGAAAAAAACTAAAACCGCTTTAGGAATATAAAAAGAAGGCAATAGCCTTCTTTTTTTATCCAAACTTAACCGAAGTCATTGTTAACGAACCTCCAACGGCTTTATCATTAAAAAAATTGACTTCATCATCTTTACCTTGTAAACCTAGCGTGTAGATTAATGGAAAATAATGGTCTGGCGTAGGTATAGCTAATTTTGCTGCACTTCCTAATTTTTCATAATTCATCAAATCATTGTGTGAATGTGACAGAATTTTTTCTTTGAAGGTTTGGTTGATTTCATTAGCCCAATCGTATCCATACTCTGGTTCATTAAGTTTATCCCAAGCAACCATCCGCAGGTTGTGAACCATGTTTCCACTACCTATAATCAAAACGCCTTTTTTTCTGAGTTTTTCTAATTGTTTTGACAATTCATAATGATATGATGCCGGTTTATTGTAATCAATACTCATTTGCAAAACTGGAATATTCGCATCAGGATACATGTGTCGCACAACAGTCCATGTTCCATGATCTAAACCCCAATCGTGATCTAAGCCAACATTTGTTGTTGTTATCAATTTTGAAGTTTCTAAGGCTAATTCGGGATTGCCTGGCGCAGGATATTGCACATCAAACAACTCTTTGGGGAAACCACCAAAATCGTGAATTGTTTTTGGTTTTTCCATGGCTGTAACAAATGTTCCGCTTGTTAACCAATGCGCTGAAATAACTAAAACAGCTTTTGGTTTTGGAATTTCTTCACCAAACTTTGCCCATGTTCTAGAAAATTCGTTATCCTCAATCCCATTCATTGGTGAACCATGACCAATAAACAAAACTGGAAGTTTATCATCTTGTTCTTTCATTTCCGATGTCCAAGATAGTAATGGATTTATTGTTGTCATTGCCATTCCTCCTACAGTTAGCTTTATAAAATGTTTCCTTTTCAATTTTTTTTATTTGTATATACAAATATAGTAAATCTTTGTTGGTATTTGAATTTCATACTGATAATTTTAACAACTTGTCAAAATGATAATTAGTATATTTGTGGCACAAATGACAATATGGAAACAAAGGTTGACAATGTTTTTCCACCAGTTGGAAAACCTAAATGGTTAAAAGTAAAATTACCTATCGGTGAAAAATATACTGAGCTTAGAGGTTTAGTTGATAAATATAAGCTTAACACAATATGTACTTCGGGTAGTTGTCCAAACATGGGTGAATGTTGGGGAGAAGGAACAGCTACTTTTATGATTTTAGGAAATATTTGTACACGTTCATGTGGGTTTTGTGGAGTAAAAACTGGAAGACCTGAAACTGTTGATTGGGATGAACCCGAAAAAGTTGCTCGTTCTATAAAAATTATGAAAATCAAACATGCTGTTATTACAAGCGTAGATAGAGATGATTTGAAGGATATGGGTTCAATAATTTGGCAGGAAACTGTAGAAGCCATTCGCAGAATGAACCCACACACTACTTTAGAAACGCTAATTCCAGATTTTCAGGGAAACGAAAGAATGCTCGATAGAATTATTGAAGCTAACCCAGAAGTTGTTTCCCATAATATGGAAACTGTTCGTAGATTGACACGCGAAGTTCGTATACAAGCAAAATATGATAGAAGTCTTGCAGTACTAAAATATCTGAAAGAAAAAGGAATTCGTAGAACCAAATCTGGAATTATGCTTGGTCTTGGTGAAACCGAAGAAGAAGTTATACAAACTATGCAAGATTTAAGAGATAACAATGTTGACATTGTTACCATTGGACAATACCTTCAACCTAGCAAAAAGCATTTGCCTGTAAAAGAGTTTATAACTCCAGAACAGTTCGAAAAATATGAAAAAATAGGCAAAGAGATGGGATTCCGCCACGTGGAAAGTGGCGCATTGGTTCGTTCTTCTTATCATGCTGAAAAACACATTCTATAAAAAAGTGATAAGTAATTAGCTTTTTATGAAGAAAACTAAAATTGCCATTAACGGTTTTGGTCGCATTGGAAGAAATCTATTTCGATTATTACTCAATCATCCAACGATAGAAGTTGTTGCCATAAATGATATTGCAGATAATCGAACTATGGCGCACTTGGCAAAATACGATAGTATTCATGGTGTTTTGCCTTATGAGGTTTCTTTTGATGAAAATCACATTATTGTTGATGGTAAAAAGTTTTTGTTTTATCACGAAAAAGAAATTAGCAATCTTAACTGGTCAAATATTGACATCGTAGTTGAAAGTACCGGAAGATTTAAAACATTTGAAGACTTATATAAACACATCACAGCTGGAGCAAAAAAAGTTATCCTTTCTGCTCCTAGTGAAGTGCCTGAGATAAAAACTATTGTTCTTGGTGTGAACGAAAATATTCTTGACGGAACTGAAAAAATTGTTTCAAATGCAAGTTGTACTACCAATAATGCTGCACCAATGATAAAAGTTATCAATGAACTTTGTGGAATTGAGCAAGCATATATAACTACCGTTCACTCCTATACTACTGATCAAAGCCTTCATGATCAACCACATAAAGACTTACGTAGAGCTCGTGGCGCAAGCCAATCGATTGTTCCTACAACAACTGGTGCTGCAAAGGCTTTGACTAAAATTTTTCCTGAGATGGAAGGAAAAATTGGCGGAAGTGGAATTCGCGTTCCAGTTCCTGATGGCTCATTGACCGACATTACATGCTATGTAAAAAAAGAAGTTACAATTGAGGAAATTAATAAAGCTTTTAAAAATGCCTCGCAAAACGAATTAAAAGGAATACTAGCCTACACCGAAGACCCAATCGTTTCTGTTGATATTATTGGCAATAGAAATTCATGCCTTTTTGATTCTCAACTAACATCTGTTTTGGATAAAATGGTCAAAATTGTGGGCTGGTATGACAATGAAATCGGATATTCTTCGCGATTAATCGACTTAATTCTTTTTATTAGTAGATAATTTTCTATTTTTATCTCAAAATTAAATTCTTTGTTTTGAGATATTTACTGATATTCTTTCTATCTTCTCTTATTTGTTTTGGTCAAAAGACAAAACAAGAAGCTATTGACAGTATTGATTTCTACATAAAATATGCAGACATTCAAAAGCTTAATAATAATTATAAACTTGCAATATCTTACTCTCAAAAAGCAATAAAATATGCTGAAAAGAGTAAAGATTTAAACGGTCAAGCTAGAGGTCTTGGAAACTTGGGTTCAATTTTTTTAGACCTAAAGAAATATAATGATGCAAAAGAATCGCTAACAAAAAGTATAACCATACTAAAACAACTTCCTGTTTCTAGTTCTCTCGCCATAAACTATTATAAAATGGGTTTATGCTTTATGAACACGGAGGATTACACAACAGCCGAAGAGTATTTCAATAAATCAAAAGAAATCTATGATAATTTGAAAATTGATAATAATGATTTACTCAATCTACAAATTGGAATTCTATACAAAAAGAAAGGAAAAATAGAAGAAGCAGCGAGTTTGTTTAATTCAATAATTTCTAGAGGCTCAGCAAATGAAAACCAATCTACCAAAGCTGAAGCGCTTTATAATCTTGGAACTATAGAACTTAAAAACGGTAGAAGTAATTTGGCTATCAACTATTTGAATAGAGCAATGAGCTTAACAAATAAAAATAGCTTAGAACAGCGCATCAAAATATTCAACTCGTTGAGCACTGCTTACGATAAATTAATGAAAATTGATAAAGCCTATTTTTTCTTAAAGAAACACAACCAATTAAAAGATAGTTTAGCGTCGCTTAACTCAAAAAGATTAGGAGCTGAAGATTATTACTCATTTAAAGAAAGTGAAAGAATGGATGTTTTTGAGCAAATGAGTAAAGAGAATGAAGCTCAACAAAAAACCAACAAATTTGCGAAGCTTATCAGTATACTTGCAATTGCACTAATTTCCATTTTATCGCTTCTAAGTTTATCATTATACAAAAACAACATTATTAGAAGTCAATCCAATCAATTACTAAAAGAGAAAAACCTTGAACTTCAAATTGCTAAAGAAAAAGCCGAAAAAGCATCTCAGGCAAGAGCAGAGTTTTTATCAACTGTTAGTCATGAGCTGAGAACACCTTTGAATGCTATTAATGGTATTACACATTTGTTGCTTGAAGAAAATCCTAAACCAAATCAGTTGCATTACTTAAATTCATTGAAGTTTTCGGGGAACTATCTTTTGACTTTTATCAATGAAATTCTTGAAATTAACAGAATTGAATCAAATAGTGTTGAAATCGAGTACATTAATTTTGACATCAAAAAGCAACTTATTGACATTCAAAATTCATTAAAAGAATTAGCAACAAATAACAACAATGAATTCATTGTTGAAATAGACGAAAACATTCCAAATCATCTAATTAGTGACCCAACAAAACTTTCTCAAATTTTTATGAATTTGATTAATAATGCTTTGAAATTCACTAAAAATGGTGAGGTAAAAGTAATTGCAAAAGAGGTATCTCGCGATGAAAAATCCTCTACTCTGAATTTTCAAATAATTGACACTGGTATTGGTATTGCAAAAGAAAAACAAAGTACAATTTTTGATAGCTTTTCTCAAGGTTCTATAGAAATTAACAGAAAGTATGGCGGAACTGGACTAGGGCTTGCTATAGTAAAAAAACTCGTTGATATGCTTGGAGGAACTATTACTTTGGAAAGTGAATTAGGAATTGGGACTGTTTTTACTTTTGAAGTAAAAATGGAACACGGTTGTGATAATGCTGAAGAAATCCAAGAAATAAAAAAACAATCTGAATACTCAGATGAAGTTCTTAAAGGCAAACACGTTTTGATTGTTGAAGACAACAAAATAAACCAAATGATTACCAAAAAAATGATTGAAAACAAAGGCATGACTTCACGCATTATTGACAATGGTGAAATTGCAATTGAAATCATTAAAAACGATAATATTTTTGATTTAGTACTAATGGACGTTCACTTGCCTGGTATTAACGGAACTATCGCTACTCAACAAATTAGAGAATTTGATGAAAAAACACCAATCATTGCGCTGACAGCTATTTCTCTGAACGAGAACAGAGAGATGTTGTTGTCCTATGGCATGACTGATGTAATTACTAAACCATTTGAACCTGAAACTTTCTACAAAGTTATCGCTCAAACATTAGAAGAAACTAGTAATTCTTAATAAGCTCTCTTATAAGCGTTCTCACTTTTGGTTCAGCTTCTTTTGCAGCTTCAAGAACTTCTTCATGTGTGATAGCTTCAATGCTGTCTTCATTGCCCATATCTGTAATTACTGATAGCCCAAATGTTTCAAGTTCCATATGACGAGCAACAATTACTTCTGGCACAGTTGACATTCCTACGCAATCTGCTCCCAAAACCTTAACCATTTTGTACTCAGCCAAAGTTTCAAAAGTTGGTCCTTGCAAACCTAAATAAACTCCATCATGCACAGTTATGTCTAATTCATTAGCAATTTCCTTAGCTTTTGCAATCATTGCTTTACTATATGGTTCACTCATGTTTACAAATCTCGGTCCAAATCGCTCATCATTTCTACCTCTCAACGGATGCTCTGGCATCATATTGATATGATCTTTTATCAAAACAATAGAACCTACATGATAACTTTGATTAACTCCACCAGAAGCATTTGAAACAATAAGTTTTGAAACGCCCAAGTATTTCATCACTCGCACAGGAAAAGTTACTTCTTTCATATCATATCCTTCATAGAAATGAAATCTTCCTTGCATTGCCACTACTCTTTTATCTCCAATAGTTCCAAAAACCAATGCTCCTTTATGTCCTTGAACAGTAGATACTGGGAAATTAGGAATTTCACTATATGATAGAATGTATTCAACATTTATATCATCTGTAAAACCTCCCAATCCTGAACCCAGTATAACTCCATACTCAGGATTATAATTTATTCTATCATTGATAAACTCAACTGTTTCTTGTACTTTTTCGAACATATTTTAAAATTTTGTTATCAAAATCATCACCTTTCAAAACAAATTTAGACTCCATAGGTAAACAATACAATTTGTTTATTTGTTTGTCCTTTAGTCTAACGTAATCTTTCTCTGTGGCAACAATTATTTTATTATTAGCTAATGTTTTTAATCTTTCTATCTCTTCATCAGTAAAATTGTGATGGTCTTTAAACTTCAACACAACATCATTATCCGATTGCAAATATTCAAAAAAAGGTTTAGGTTTAGCAATACCTGCTAATAGTACTTTTTCTGTTTTTATTATTTCTTGAATTGGAATTTTGCCATCTGCACTAACAACTTCATTTGAATAAACAATTTTAGAAAAATAAATTGGCTTTTTCACACCTATTCTCTTCCTAATATTTTCTTGGGCAATATCAGACAAATTATTGGGACATTTTGTGATAATTATCACATCTGCTCTTTCTGCTCCTTTTCTGCTTTCTCTAAGATTGCCAGCTGGTAAAATTAAATCATTACAATATAAATCGTCGAAAGCAGTAAGCAGAATATAGAACCCAGCTTTAACTCTCCTGTGCTGAAAAGCATCATCAAGGATAATAACATCTGGCTTGTTATTACTTATCAATTTTTCAATACCGTTTTTTCTGTCAGCATCCACAGCTAAATCTATTTCTGGAAATTTTTGATAAATCTGAAACGGTTCGTCTCCTATTGTTTCTGCTGTTGCGCTTTTATTTGCTTTAATAAACCCTTGTGTTTTTCTACCATATCCGCGACTAAGAACAGCTACTTTGAATTCTTTTATCAAAAGTTTTATCAAATACTCAGTCTGCGGAGTTTTACCTGTTCCACCAACACTAAGGTTACCGACTACAATGATTGGAATATCGAATGAGTATGATTTTAAAATACCTCTATCGTACAGAAAATTTCTAATAGACATGATACATCCATAGATAATAGAAAAAGGGAAAAGTAATTTTCGCATAAAAATCATAGCACGAAAGTAGCGATTTTTTATCTTTGAAATAAATTTTTGCTATTGCAATGAAAAAGTTTCTTTTAATTTTTGCCTTTACATTTTTTAACGCCTTTAGCTTGTTTTCGCAAACAGCTGATAATACTGCAATACTTAAACTTTTTTTGGCCAAATATTACTCATCCGAAAAAGTAATTGTAAAAAACAGACTTCAGTTACTTAGTTTATATTGCAACAAAGCTCCAAACACCGAAGAACTTCTTGAAGTGATTTCAAAGAATGAATTGCTCAAAAAGAATTCATCTTACATCAAAAGTCAAATAAATCCTTCCGTGAATGAAAATTGGAATGAAGAAATAAGTCAACTTTTCAACAACCAAAACCAATACTTAAAAAGTAAAGTTCAAAACTGTCTTTCGCTAGAAGAATTTCAGGAAAGCACAAAAAAATATGGTGAAAACAACCAAAGGTTGATGATTATAAACAAACCAATTTATTTTGAAAACAACTATTGCCTTATCAAAGTGGCTATTTATAGAAATATCGAACACAATAGTGGAACGTTTTTTCTGTTGAAAAAAATCAATTCAATTTGGCATATAGAAGAAATCGTCTACTCTTGGGAAACATAGAAATTTAAACATGAAATTATCAAATATTATATCAATTCTTGAGGAAATGGCTCCATTGGCCTATGCAGAAGATTTTGATAACGTAGGACTTTTAACAGGCAATTCAGAACAAGAAATCAATGGCATATTGGTTTGTCACGATGCGCTTGAAGCTGTTATTGATGAAGCTATTGAAAACAATTGTAACCTGATTGTTTGCTTCCATCCTATTATTTTTTCTGGGTTAAAAAAAATAACTGGAAAAAACTATGTAGAAAAAGCAGTTATTAAAGCCATTAGAAACGATATTGCTATTTATGCCGTTCATACAGCATTGGATAATCATAAAAATGGTGTGAATAAGATTTTTTGTGATGCATTGGGGCTAATTAATACCAAAATATTGATTCCAAAAACCAACTTTATTCAAAAACTTGTTACATATACAATCCCAGAAAATGTTGAAAAACTTCGCAACTCGCTTTTCGATGCTGGAGCAGGGAAAATAGGAAATTATGAAGATTGTAGCTTCAATTCGCAAGGAATTGGAACCTATCTCGGGAATGAAAATAGTAATCCAGAAATAGGCGAACGTTTCGAATTTGTGGAAGCAAAAGAAATAAAAATTGAAGTAACATTTGAAAAACATCTTCAATCAAAAATATTAAAAGCTCTTTTTTCAAATCATGTTTATGAAGAAGTTGCCTATGAAATTTATGATTTACAAAACTCGCATCAAAACATTGGATTAGGAATGATAGGCGAATTAAATGAACCTATGGATGAAAAAGACTTTCTGAATTTTGTAAAACATAAAATGGAAACAGGCAGTATACGCCATTCAAGTTTTCTGAATAAAAAAATAAAAAAAGTAGCTGTGCTTGGTGGTTCTGGTAGTTTTGCCATTAGTGCTGCAAAAAATCAAAAAGCAGATGTTCTCCTCACTGCAGATTTGAAATATCACGACTACTATCAAGCAGAAAACCAAATAATTCTAGCAGACATTGGGCATTTTGAAAGCGAAAGATTTACAAAAAATTATATTGTTGATTTTCTTAAAGAAAAAATTATTAATTTTGCACCTGCCTTGCCAGAAAGCAAGATTATTTTATCAAAAATAAATACAAATCCAGTTAAGTACTTATAAATATGGCTGCTACAAAAGAAATGAGCGTAGAAGAAAAACTAAGAGCGCTTTATGATTTACAATTAATCGACTCTAGAATTGACGAAATTAGAAATGTGAGAGGCGAACTTCCTCTTGAAGTAGAAGATTTAGAGGACGAAGTAGCTGGTCTTACTACTCGTTTAGAAAAATTAAAAAATGATTTGGTAAACATTGAAGAACAAATCAAATCTAAGAAAAACGCTATCGAAGAGCATCAAGCTTCAATAAAAAGATATAGCGAACAACAGAAAAATGTTCGTAATAATAGAGAATACAACTCTTTAACAAAAGAAATAGAGTTTCAAGAACTTGAAATCCAATTAGCTGAGAAACAAATTAAAGAGATGAAAGCTTCTATCGAACACAAAAAAGAAGTCATCTCAAATTCTAAAGAAAAGCTTGAGCAAAAAGCTTCTCATTTGAAACACAAAAAAGCGGAATTAAACGATATCATGGCTGAAACTCAAAAAGAAGAAAACTTTCTGTTAGAAAAATCTTCTGAGTTCGAAAGCATGATTGAAGATAGATTAATAAACGCTTACAAAAGAATTCGTAAAAGTGTTCGCAATGGTTTAGCTGTTGTATCAATAGAAAGAGGTGCTTCTGCTGGTTCATTCTTTACAATCCCACCACAAACGCAAGTTGAAATCGCTGCTAGAAAAAAAATCATTACTGATGAGCATTCAGGAAGAATTTTAGTAGACAACGCTCTTGCTCTTGAGGAGAAAGAAAAAATGCAACAATTATTTGCAAAAATCTAAATAACAATCCCGAGCAATCGGGATTTTTTTATGAAAAAAAACAGTCAATTAATAGTAGCTAAAACGATAGGCATTTACTTAAATTTTTTGAGTTTTTTACATTTAGAAAAAGCAAAAAATATTGCCTATCAACTTTTTAGTCAACCTAGAAAAGGGAAGTTAAAAAAGGATAAATTGCCAAAAGTTTTAAAAACTGCTGAGCAAGAAACCATTCAATTCAATCAAGATCATATTCAAATTTATTCATGGAAAGGTAATCAAGACACAATCCTTTTGGTTCACGGATGGGAAAGTAATGCCTCCAGATGGAAAAAAATGTTGCCACATTTAAAACAATTAGGCAATACTATCATTGCTATTGATGCTCCAGCTCACGGACTTAGTAGTGGTAAAGAATTTAATGCGCCCAAATATGCTGAATTTATTAATGTTCTAGCCAAAAAGTATAATCCTAAAATTCTCATTGGACATTCAATTGGTGGTGCAGCAATATGCTACTATTTGCACAAATATAGTAATGATACCATTCATAAAATCATAATGCTAGGTTCGCCTTCAGAATTTAAAATCATGAGTGATAATTTTATAAAGTTACTTGGCTTAAATGAAAAAATTCAAAAAGCATTAGAGAACCATTATTATCAAAAGTTTAACATAGATATTAATGCTTTTTCTGGTCATCTTTTTGCTAAAAATTTTACTCAAGAAGCTTTGATTGCTCATGACATTCAAGATGAAATAGTAAAAATTGATGAAGGAAGAAAATATGCTGCAAATTGGGAAAAAGCAATCTTTATTGAAACATCAGGACTTGGACACAGCATGCACGACGATGAACTTTATACAAAAATCACAAACTTTATAAAAGATTAGCGGTTTAAACAATTGATATACAAAAGGTTTTGAGAACATTTTCAAAACCTTTTTTTTATTTCATTTTTTTACAAAAAAGAACAACATCTTAGCAAATATTTTTTATTTTTAACAAAATCATTGACAAATACCAAACAATTAATTCATTACCATGAAAATATTAAAAATTCAAGCACTTAGAGGGCCAAACCTTTGGAGTATTCAAAGAAAGAAATTAATTCAAATGAGGTTGGATCTTGAAGATATGGAAGAAAAACCCACCAATAAAATTCCAGGTTTTAGAGAAAGAATTGAAGCTATGTTTCCTACTATGATAGAACATAGGTGTTCAGAAGGAACTCGTGGAGGATTTTTTTCTAGAATAGAACGTGGAACGTGGATGGGACATGTTATTGAACATATTGCTTTAGAAATACAGACTCTTGCAGGCATGGAAACTGGTTTTGGAAGAACCAGAGAAACAAAAACACCTGGAGTTTACAATGTTGTCTTCAGTTATGTAGAAGAAAGTGTAGGTATGTTTGCAGCAGAAAGTTCTGTTGCTATTGCAGAAGCGCTTATTGCAGGAACTGAATATGACGTTGAGGCTGATATTCAAAAAATGCGCGAAATTAGAGAACGTGTAAGACTTGGCCCAAGTACTGGTAGCATTGTTGATGAAGCGGTAGCTCGTGACATTCCATGGATTAGATTAGGAACAAATTCATTGGTACAGCTTGGCTATGGAGTAAATCAGATGCGTTTTCAAGCTACAATAACATGCAAAACGAGTAATATTGCTGTTGATATTGCATGCAACAAAGAAGAAACCAAACGCATGCTTGACTTGGCTTCAATCCCTGTTGCAAGCGGTGGTATTTGTGTTGATGAGGAAGATTTAGAAAGCGTTGTAAAAAAGATTGGTTACCCTATTGTCATAAAACCACTCGATGGAAATCACGGAAAAGGTGCATCTATCAATGTTAAAACATGGGAAGATGCAGTAGCTGGTTTAGCCTATGCAAAAAATTATAGTCGAAGAGTAATAGTTGAACGATTTATAACTGGTTTTGATTTTAGAGTTTTAGTCATTGATAATAAACTTGTTGCAGCAGCAAAAAGAGAACCTGCTCATGTAAAAGGAGATGGTAAACTAAGCATTCAACAACTAATTGAGGAAACAAACAAAGACCCAAGACGTGGTTATGGTCATGAAAATGTTCTCACAGAAATAACAGTTGACCGTGACACAACAGATTTATTAGAAAAACTTGGTTACACATTAGAAACCGTTCCAAAAAAAGATGAAGTTGTTTATTTAAAATCAACTGCAAATTTGAGTACTGGAGGAACTTCAGTAGATGTAACAGATATGATGCATCCTGAAAATATCTTCTTATGCGAACGCATCTCGCGAGTGATTGGTTTAGATATTTGTGGTATAGATATTATGGCAGAAAATCTAACTCAACCACTCAAAGAAACTGGTGGATGTATCCTTGAAGTAAATGCTGCTCCAGGCTTTAGAATGCATCTTGCGCCAAGTGAAGGTTTACCTAGAAACGTAGCTGCACCAGTAATAGACATGCTTTACCCACCTGGAAAACCTAGTAGAATTCCAATTATTGCTGTTACAGGAACAAATGGAAAAACTACCACAACAAGATTAATTGCTCATATTGTTAAAAATAATGGTTATAGAGTTGGTTTCACCACATCAGATGGAATATATGTTCAAAACCATATGATGGAAAAAGGTGATACTACTGGTCCAATTTCTGCTGAGTACATATTAAAAGACCCAACAGTAGAGTTTGCAGTACTTGAAACTGCCAGAGGTGGAATTCTAAGAGCTGGACTTGGTTTTAGCAGATGTGATATTGGTATTATTACGAATATTCAAGAAGATCATTTAGGACTTTCTGATATTCATACTTTGGATGATTTAGCTCGCGTAAAAAGTGTTGTAGTTAGAAGTATCAAGAAAGATGGTTGGGCAATTTTGAATGCAGAAGATGACCAATGTATAAAAATTGCTAATGAACTGAGTTGCAACGTTGCCTATTTTGCTATGGATGAAAATCATCCAAGAGTAAAACAGTTTTCAAAAGAAGGAAAGATTGTAGCTGTTTATGAAAATGGTTTTATAACAATTAAGCGAGGTGAATGGAAAATCAGGGTTGAAAGAGCTAGTCACGTTCCTTTAACTCTTGGTGGTAAAGCAAAATTTATGATTGCTAATGTTCTTGCCGCA
>ENA-UOYA01001937-UOYA01001937.1-activated-sludge-metagenome-genome-assembly--contig:-NODE-1937-length-20761-cov-5.506327_pt1 | contig 20761 bp, 21 predicted proteins | sample MGYA00238163_ERZ764804 | MGnify/ENA primary metagenome ERZ764804 (study PRJEB28919, sample SAMN05720223) | activated sludge metagenome | isolation source: Anaerobic digester | place: Hong Kong... | reverse complement strand
ATATATATCATATAGTTACAAGACATTTATGGGTAATTTACCGTGCAAAGGTCTTCATTCGGTATACAGGCGGTCGTTGCCTCTGCCAACAATTTTGATTTTTTGATATTTATGAAGAAATTTATCGGCCAGTTCCCCTATTGAGTCTTCTTCTCTGTCTTTCCAGCCATAAGGTTCATCGCCATTGCCTAAAGAGTTCCAGACAGTTTCCGTTGTTTTATTATCACAACGGCTATCACACAGGCGTGAGGGCGGCAGTTCCTCATCAGCTCATCAATGGGGTACCCCAAAGGCTGAGTTAGCCTAACCACCTGTTTGATAACCATTGGGTTCCGGGTGGGGCCTCCCATTCAACCCCACATGATGATCCGTCCTATTTATCAGGACGTCCTACGGCCGGGAGAATATCACCGTGTCACCGGAACTTTATAATTAATTGTAGCACGGGTGTAAAAATTGTCAAGCCGTGACTGCCTCGCTGGATTTGGGTTCATAATGATGCAACTTTCACATTTTTTTATTTATCATCCCAAAACCAGTCATGAATCAGGAATCCTGCGAAGGCAGTAAACAAAATGTTTCTTATACTTTTTCTTTTTTTAACCTGAATTTGCACAACACAGGAATTAAGCCAGTCGTTGAATCGTTTTGCTTCTTCATCAATCCTGAAGTCCATGTTCATCCTGACCGTAAGGGAGCCGTGTTTTTTTACAGCCTTCTCCGGGTCTTTCGTCACCAGTATTACGTCGTCAAGCATATCTATATAGTCTTTTATAACACGTTCAACCATAGCAGCAAGAAGAGGTTGCCCCTGTTCCATGCCTGAAGGAAAAGGCCTTGACCAGATAAAATGATAGAGTGAAACAAGATTATAAAGAGGGTCGCTAATCGATTGAACTGAATTCCATATTTTTTTGTCGTCAACGTTTTCCTTGTTGAGCACTTGTTCGGAGAGCTGATTTGTTGCATCCGATAATGTTTGAATGATTTTTATGAAGTAATTACTTACCCTTTCGAAAAGCTCGGTAATGTCGTTCCATCGCGTCCACCTGGGAACCGGCCGGTTCATCATTTCTCTTGCAACTTTTCCGACGACCTTTTCCAGCCTATCGGCTAATGCCTTATAATGTTCAGGAACAGAAGGCTTTTCGGGCGAATCTATTGATTTTTCGATATCATTCATTACGGTAAAGGTTTTCCAGTAATTTCACCGAAAAAAGTTTCAGGGGCTATATCCACCTCATCAGGCCAGCAAAATACGCCATACATATATGTTCTCCCTTTTGCTCCGGTACGTCTTCAATCATTAATTTCGTACATCAGCGTTACAGTATCTTCAGCCTCAAGCTCGGCAGGCTGCTCATCAGCATCATATTCGGGTCCGGAGCAGAGATCTGCTCCAGACATCGTCATGGTATCTTCATAAAATCTGACTTCTGTCCAACCGTAATTGATTTGCATGAGCTTTCCAAGTTTTATTCCTGCTGCATCGGCCAACAATTCCGCATTTGACTTTGCCACTCGCACAGCCTCAGCTAAAACACTATGACGTAACGCTTCCTTATTCTTGACGGAAAAAGAGATGTTCAGATCAACACCGCTATGTGCCTTTGCAACAATACGGAGAACTTTGTTTAACAAACCTTTATCAAATGGTATCTCTATATTCAGCTTGTGTGAAGCTGTGTATCCATCAAAAACCCTGCGACCGTCATTTAAAAACCTCGTATTAATATTAATCCTGAAATCAGTTGTCTTCAATTCCGCTCGATCTATGCCGGCAGTTTCAATATCAATACGAAGAGCCTCCACCTGAGCATTCATATCTCTGATACAATCACTATAATCGTGGCTCTTTGCGATAGCCTGAAATTGCAGAATTGCAATATCAGGCTCTGCTTTAACTATTCCTTTTCCCTGCACATTAATTGTCCTCAAAAACCCTCCTTTAGGCAGAATCCATTATGCGGTTTTTCTGTATGAGAATGAAACAGAAGAACCATATCCTGTCTTTCAAATGACGCAAAAGTATTGACATTACTATACCACAAAATTTGAAAATCGTGGCAGGGATTGGAACTGAAAAAATTAATTCATTTTGCTTATACCTAATTAAGTCACAAAATAATTTTTTGGAGGTTGAAGAATGAAAATCGAAATCAGAAAATCCAGAGACGGAAAGGAACTATTTGTAACATGTCCGTACAGTGACAAATTTGTCGCGGGGGCGAAAAAATTAGGCGGAAAATTTGTCAAAGAGCAGAAAGATGACCCGTATCCATACCTGCGGAAAAACTATTCCAAAAAAATAAAATACTGGGTTTTTTTGCCCCAAAACGAAGAGGCGGTGCGGAAACTTTGTATTGATATATTTGGCACGGACGGCGATACCACGAACGAGCTTGTTACTGTAAAAACTACAGTCAAAACGGAATGTACACGCAAACCTGTCAGTTTTCATGGCCGAACATTGGCGAGTGCATGGGATAGGGACAGCGGTGCCAAACTTGGGGAAGATGTTGCATTGCTCGATGGCATAATTACCTCCGGGGGGAGCACTAAATACTGGTCAACTATAGTTGATGGCACTTTTCTGGTGCACAATTTTCCGAAAGTGAAGGCGGAAGAACTTGGCCTTGAAATTGTTGAAAACAAAGCGATTGATTTCGATATGCTCAAGGCGGAAAAGGAAAGGCTGCTGTCACGGATTAGGGATATTGACGCTATACTGTCGAAAACAAATTCAAAATAATTTTGGAGGAAAATCTCATGAAAACAATAGCTGTAAAAATCGACGAAGAAACTTTCAGAAAACTAAACATCTTGAGGGGTGAAGATACCATGTCAGAATTTATGCGGCATGTGATTGATACCTACCTTGGTGGCGGACAAAACGACAATAATAAGACTATTTCCGATCCTGAAGTAATCAGGTCTCTTGCAATCTATTTAACCGAGGTCTTGCGACTGGGAAACGCTCCGGCATATGCGGGGCAAAATGAAAAAATTAAAAATCTGTTCAATCAGTTCATGGACAGGATAGAGGAGGGGCGTAGTGAAAAATAAAGCTCATGCCTATCAGGGCTTTGAAACTTGGTTTAATGGTTTGAAGATGAAATTCAAAATGCACATTTGTATTGTTATTATTTTTTTGGCCGTACATTTTGCGTTAACGATAACACTAAGCTGGTTTTTGATCGGCGGTGTTTATACTACGAGCATCAAATATATTTTTAATTGCCTACGGCTATTTAGATTTCCTGACACCGTCATGCTGTCAGATGTCGGGGCGTTTGTTTTTCGCAAAAGCATTTTGTTTTTCATCGTGTCGGCAGCGATTTGGGGTTTTTATCCTGTGGTAGTCCGACGATTTACCGTGAGGGCGGGGAAACAATCAGCCAGGGACTACATTCGAGGGGCGCGCATAGCCGACGATAGAGATGTAAAAAAAATTAAAGGCGACTTACCTTTTGGTAGTTTCCGGCTACCTAAATCGGAGGAAATCAAACATGTTTTCGCCGTCGGCAGACCTGGAACCGGGAAAACTGTATTTTTGTCGGGGGTTGCCGAAAGACTTAAAGAGCGAGGCGAAAAAGCGATTGTCTATGATTTTAAAGGCGATTATATTTCAAGATTTTACGATCCTGAAACAGACATTATCTTTAACCCTCTTGACCATAGGTCTGTAGGATGGAATATGTTTGACGATATTAATACCGTTTTAGATATCAACAGCGTTGCTCAATCGCTTATACCCCCCGTTTACAGCGGGGAAGCGTTTTTTAATGACGGTGCACGGGCGGTATTTGCCGGGATATTGTTTTATCTTTACCGGCACAATCTTAGATCGAATAGAGATATCTGGCAAGCCGTGACGGCACCGGGAGGCGAGATACGCTCTTGGCTTAGCAGTATACCGGAAGGTGCAAGGGGGTTGAGGTTTATTGAAGATGCATCCAGCAAGCAGGCATTGGGCATATTTTCCACGATGATGCAGTATACAAGCGCATTTGAATACATGGGTAATAACAGGGGATTATCAATTAATGAATGGCTCAAACAAAGAAAAGGCGGTTTCATTTTCGTTACAAACCAATCAGATTTGAAGGATACGTTAAAACCTATACTGTCCTTATTTATCGATTATTTCGGAAAAAAATTATTGTCCATGCCGGACGATCTCAACCGTCGCGTGTTTTTCATTATTGACGAATTTGGAACACTTCAGCGACTGTCTACAAACAAGGACCTGCTTATAGCCGCTCGAAGCAAAGGCGGCTCTGTGTGGCTTGGGATTCAGGACGTCGGCCAGATCAATAAACTTTATACCGGAGACGTTACCGATACGATCGTTAACGCGTGCGGAACATCAATGATGTTTGCCGTTTCAGACCCGAAAACAGCCAAATATTTAAGTGACAAAATAGGCGAAACAGAATACCGTGAGGTTGAAAAAACATTGAGCTTTGGGGCGGGGAAAAACCGCGATGGCGAAAGTCTGAGGTCTTCAAAAAAGACAGAAGCCCTTGTTTTACAATCGGAAATTATGAATTTGCCAGACTTGACGGCGTTTGCAAAAATCCCTAATATGGACGCAATCTTAAAACAAGATTGGACTACAAACATTACCCTGCATTGACGCCAGCTTTTGAGATTCGGGAGGATTTAATTTTGTCGGAGTTGTTGAATAAACAAATGATTATCTATGATGACGCAGACTATTATCGTAGAGAGGTCAAAAATGAAAAAGCAAACAGAAAATGACAAAGAGCGCGATGATTACCAGGGCTTAGATGGAAATTTTTAGTTATAAATTGTATATCTATATCAAGGCATCTCAAAATCAGCCGGGCGCAGCGGTTAAGACAAAATATCGGAAGATGTATATCTGACTGTCCATGGAAGAAAAGTAGGAGGCAGGATTGTCATGAGGAAACGTTTCATCAGGTTTTTTGATGATGAGAGAAAGCGGCATGTCATGCTTGTGGCGGAATACCAACAGGGCAGTTTCGTGGGATACACATTTTTCAGAGGGAATAAAGTTAAATATTTTGCAGATCAAAGAAAGGTGTTTCAGTTGTATGGAAGGTAAAAGAGCCATCCGGCTCCTGGAAACCGTAGCGTTCTGCACCGGAACATCAGGAGCCCAGGCCCGCTCCGGTGGATTAATTGTAATTGTAGCACGTTCAATGAGGATGTCAAGTGGAGATATGGGTTGCAATATAATGACGGAGAGCGGAAGGTACAAAAAATGCCGACATGCCGATATGTATGCGATGTGAGAGAAAATATGTGCGGAAAGGGTTGTCAGCGTTTAAAGCGTTCGGACATCCATATGCCGATAAGCATCATAGGTATGCCGATCAGCCATCCGCCGCAAAGGTTTAAAATGAGGCCTCCAAAAACCATTACAGGCCAGAAAAAGCCGGTTAAAAAGGCGAGTATCATATAAGGATTATAATATGGCAATCGAAAATGTCAAGATGACAATAACCGCAGATACAAAGGCGGTGGTGTCTGAGGTAGGCAAAATGAGGAGCGGTGCATTTTTATTGTGGACGATAAGCTTGTACAAGGTTAAACTTTAGAAAATTATATTGGTGAACATAATGAGAAATATACAAGATCTCTTTAATCACCAAAGATTTGGACAATGTGTTATGCTCAACGGGTTTCTTTGTTGTTAATTCTGACAAGATAAATTCCGAAACATTGCTTATTTTGTTCAAGTCGCCGGTTGGGCAGTTACAGCTTAAAAAGGGTTGCTCTGGAAAGATCTTAACCGCTATTGGAGATGATGAATTTAAGCGCATTATCCTGCCGGACTTGCCAGCAGGAATTCAGAATGATATTAAGAAAAAAATTAAAGAGATGTATGGCGCAAAGGCATTGTCAAAGCGTCTTATCGATATCGCCAAGCGTGGTGTAGAAATGGCGATTGAGAAAAGCGAAAAAGACGCCCAAGATTGGATTGAAGAAGAATTGGCGGTTTTGTTCTCATAAGTGACGGAAAAAGCAGGTAAAGATCGTATTTGCGTTGTGGTTTTTTATTGTGAAGGATAGGGGGATTAATTATTCTATTCCGTGAAAATCAATTGCAGGGCATTCTTTAAGATGGATTGCCTATATGTTAATGCCAGGAGGCTATTATATGTACAGACGAGGTAAAATATGGTGGTTTTCCTATACAGATGCAAACGGAAAGCAAATATTCAGGTCAACAGAAACCAGCGACCGGAAACTTGCCGAAAAGATTATTGCAAAGTTTAACGTTTTGAGAATTGAAAACAAATGGTTTGATTTTGAGGAAGCAAGCCGTCAAAGTTACACTTTTAAGGAACTTGCTGAAAAATATTTAGATCGTATTAAGGATGTTAAAAAGTCTTACAGGGTAACAAAATATATCATTAAACAGCATATTGACTATTTTGGTGATTATTACCTTGAGAACTTCACGCTTGACCTTGTGGAGCAGTGGCAAAAAGACGAAATTGCGAGAGGTCTGAAAAACAGCAGTATTAACAAACCACTTAATGTTTTGAAACATATGTTTGCAAAAGCTGTTGATTGGAAAATGACAACTAGCAAGGTTGCCGGGGAAGTCAGAAGAGTTAAGCTATTGAAAGACGATTCCAAACGGTTAAGGTATTTATCGGCAGAGGAAAGCGAAACGTTAATAAACAACTGCGACAATCATTTGAAACCTATTGTTATTATGGCATTAAACACAGGCTTAAGAAAGGGGAATATCCTTAATCTAAAGTGGAGCAATATTGATATGATAAATGGTTTTATTCTGATTGACGATACCAAGAACGGTGAGCGTCTTGAATTACCCATGAATGAAACGGTAAAACAACTACTTCAATCATTACCAAGACGACTTGACGATGGTTACATATTCTTTAATCCTAAAACGTCAGGAGGTTTTGTAGACATAAAACATTCTTTCAGATCGGCGTGCAAGAGGGCGAACATAGAGGACTTTCACTTCCATGATTTAAGACATACATTTGCTTCACAGCTGGTTATGTCAGGCGTTAGCCTTGCAGTTGTCAAGGAACTTTTAGGACATAAGAGTGTTAAAATGACTATGAGATACGCCCACCTTGCACCGGGACACAAACAAAGGGCAGTCGAAATCCTTGATAATGTTTTGAAGCGGCCAACGGGCAAAACAATGTTGAAAACTCGAAAAATATGACAAAAATATGACAATTTGCTTTTTTGATTTTTACGATATTTTGTAGAGGGTTGTTTTTATGGTAGGCGCAAGGGGTATTGAACCCCTGACCTCTACCGCGTCAAGGTAGCGCTCTCCCACTGAGCTATGCGCCTAACTTATGATGGGATTTTATAACAACAACCAACCTTTCTTGTCAAGTGGAATTACCCTTTTTTGAATATCACATTTCCTTTTGAATCCAAATCCACCTTGACCTTGTCACCCTCTTTGATATCGCCTTTCAATATCATCATGGCAAGTGCATCCTGGAGTCTTTTCTGGATAAGCCTTTTTAGGGGTCTTGCTCCATATACTGGGTCGTAGCCTTCCTTCGCTATCATATTTTTGAGTTTTTCCGTAAACGTAAGCTCGATGTTTCTTTCTTCGACCCTCTTAACCAGATAAGAGAGCTGTAGCTCGGCGATATGTTTGATGTTATCGATTGACAATGAACGGAAGATGATTATTTCGTCGATTCTGTTTAAGAATTCTGGTTTGAAATGTGCCTTTACCCCTTCCATTACCCTTCGTTTCAACTCGTCATAATCCCGTCCGGCAAGTTCCGTTATCCACTGGCTTCCGATGTTGGATGTCATTATGATAACGGTATTTTTGAAGTCTACGGTTCTTCCCTGACCATCGGTAAGACGTCCGTCGTCAAGCACCTGCAAAAGTACGTTGAAAACCTCGGGATGTGCCTTTTCAACCTCGTCCATAAGGATGATCGAATATGGTTTTCTTCTGACCGCCTCAGTCAGATATCCGCCTTCTTCATAGCCGACATAGCCAGGTGGGGCACCTATAAGCCTTGACACAGAGTGCTTTTCCATGAATTCGCTCATATCGATTCTTACAATGGCCTGCTCATCGTCAAACAGGAATTCAGCAAGCGCCTTAGCAAGCTCTGTTTTGCCTACACCGGTTGGACCTAAAAACAGAAATGAACCGAGAGGTCTATTTGGGTCCTGTAGTCCTGCCCTTGCCCTTCTTATCGTGCTCGATACAGCCTCTATGGCCTCGTCCTGGCCGATGACCCTTTTATGGATCCTGTCTTCCATACTTACGAGTTTTTCCATTTCACCTTCAAGCATTTTAGATACGGGAATGCCTGTCCATTTTGATACGACCTTTGCGATATCCTCTTCATCGACCTCTTCGTTTAGCATTTTGTCAGTCTTTTGAATCTCTATCAGTTCGTCGTTTTTACGTTTTAATTCATTCTCGAGTGAGGTTATTGTTCCGTATCTTATTTCTGCAACCCTTTCAAAATTACCCGCCCTTTCAGCCTCCTCTGCATCTGTTTTTGCCCTATCGATCTTTTCTTTGATTTCATTTATAGTCGTTATGAGTCCTTTTTCTTTTTCCCAGTGTTTTCTCTTTTCGTTTACATCTGCCTTGAGTTCGTCCAAATCCTGTTCGAGTCTTGCCTTTCTCTCTTTTGATGCTTCGTCCTTTTCCTTTTTCAAGGCTTCTATCTCAATCTGAACCTGAATGATTTTTCTCTCTATCTCATCGATTTCTGTGGGGACGCTGTCTATTTCCATTCTTAGTTTTGATGCAGCTTCATCAACGAGGTCGATTGCCTTATCGGGCAGGAATCTGTCTGTGATGTATCTGTGAGATAATGTAGAAGCCGCTATTAAAGCAGAATCCTTTATTCTAACGCCATGATGGAGTTCATACTTTTCTTTTAATCCCCTTAAAATTGCGATCGTCTCCTCGACAGAAGGTTCGCCTACCTGTACCGGCTGAAATCTTCTCTCAAGGGCTGCATCCTTTTCAATATATTTTCTGTATTCATCGAGGGTTGTTGCTCCAATGCAGCGCAATTCACCCCTCGCAAGGGCAGGTTTGAGCATGTTGGATGCGTCGATTGCCCCTTGCGCATTGCCGGCGCCTACAATTGTGTGAAGCTCGTCAATGAAAAGGATTACAGAGCCTGATGCTTCATCTATCTCTTTTAAAACCGCCTTTAGTCTGTCTTCGAATTCGCCTCTGTATTTTGCGCCTGCAAGCATTGCGCCAAGGTCAAGCGCAAGCACCTTTTTGTCTTTCAGGGTTTCCGGTATATCACCACTTATAATCCTTTGTGCCAATCCTTCGACTATTGCTGTCTTGCCAACACCTGGTTCACCGATAATTACTGGATTGTTTTTTGTTCTTCGTGAAAGCACCTGCATGACCCGCCTGACCTCTTCATCTCTTCCTATGACAGGATCGAGCTTGCCCTTGCGAGCCTCTTCGGTTAAGTCCCTGCAATATCTCTGCAATGCCTGATACTTTTCCTCCGGTGCCTGGTCTGTTATCCTTTGGGAACCCCGTATATCCTTTAAAACTGTATATATTTTGTCCTTTGTAACGCCATAATCTTTGAGAATCCTCGAAGAAGGGCTGTCTTTTATCTCGGCAATACCTATAAGCAGATGTTCTGTGCTTACATACTCATCCTTTAATCGTTCCGCCTCGCTGAACGCCGTGTCAATAGACTGCTTCAGAAGAGGGGAAATATACACCTGTATTGCCCCATCTATCTGAGGCATCTTTTTGAATTCCCTTTCAAGGTCGTTGATTATGTAATTGCTGTTTGCTCCCAGTTTGTCGAGCAGAGGCCTTACGATACCATCTTTTTGTGAAACAAGACTGTAAAGAAGATGCTCGTTTTCGATCATCTGGTTTTTATTAGCTTCGGCCCTTTTTTGTGCATCTGCAATGGCCTCCTGGGCCTTGATAGTTAGTTTATCCCAATTCATTTTTCACCCCGTAAAAGAATTAGCTGTTCATCATCAGCTCACATCAAGAAAAGATTGATAATTGCCGATGGTTAAATGCTGTATTTAATATAATCACTAATTTATTTAATGCAATTACCTAAGAACATTCTGCATCTTGAAATGTTATTACTTGATAATTATTCTCTAATTGCATATAAAGTAAGAAAGCGGATATGGAAAAGGGCAGGTTTTACTTATTGGTTATATTGATATGTTCTGTTGTGGTATTTGCCTTTGCGTGTGCAAGGGAAGGGGATATATCACTTTCGAGGATAAAGAAGGTCGGTTATATAGCGTTTGGAATAAGTAGCGGTAATCCGCCTTACTGTTTTTACAATAGCAAAAACGAGTTGGTCGGTTATAACGTCGATTTCGCAAATGAAGTCGCTAAGAGACTCGGCGTTAAAGCGAGATTTGTTGACACTGAATGGAAGGACATCATCACGAACTTGAATGCTGGCATGTATGATTGCATTGTCAGTAGCATGTCTGTAACCGATGAAAGATTGAAGATTGTTGATTTTTCTATACCTTATTACTATACCAATTCTGTTGTTATGGTAAGAAAGGATTCAGCTTTTAAGACAAAGAAAGACCTCAGCGGTAGGGTCTTGGGTATCAAAGAAGGAACTACTTACGATGAAGATGCAAAGATACTCGGTGGCTCAGCCACGCGAACATTCAAAACGGTCGAAAAGGCCATTGAGGCACTTCAGAACAAGGTCGTGGATGGCGTAATTACAGATGAAATTGTTGCAAATTACCTTTATAGCACAAAAAAATACAATATCGTTGTATTGGATGAACATATCCGTAAAGGAGGCAAAATGGCTGTTGCATTCAAAAAAGGGGATGCCAGCCTTCTAAAAAAGGTCAATGGCATCATAAAGGCTATGCAGGGTGACGGCAGCCTGAAAAAACTGTCCGAAAAGATTGTTAGAGACAGGTATAACTGATGAAGAATCTTGATATGGATCAACAGATGAAGTTACCATCCTAACAGACCTGGTTTAGAATGGACATTGCCCTTGAGGAGATTATAAAAAATGTAGTGGATGCATGTTTGCAATTGTTTTGGGAGAAGGGATTTAAATTCTCAATAGAGCATCCAGGTAGTTTTTGACAATATCCCTGCCGTATGCTATGAATTAGCGATGACAGTCGAGTGCGATGGCAAGACAATCGAATATGATAAGCCTATTGTTATATACAGGTTGATGGAACATCTTTCGCTTAACAGGGAAATCTATCTGCCGATGGTAAACGACAGACTTGTTACGGAAGATTATCGTGCAGAAAAAGGCGATTCGGTTAAATTTATCAAGGTGGTATCAGGCGGTTGAAATGCAGGGCATGTGGTGAACCGGCAGTTATCAATCTGAAGTCTTACAGTACCGCTTTATGTGCGCCCCATTTCATATCTTTCCTGGAAAAAAGGACACTTGGTACAATAAGAAGATATCGTCTTATTGAAAACGACGAAAGACCTATAGTGGCTGTATCTGGTGGAAAAGACAGCCTTTCTATATGGTTTATGCTTAATAAACTCGGCTATTCTGCAGATGGAGTGTATATAAATCTCGGTATAGAAGATTATTCGGACATTTCTTTTGCCAAAATTACAAAAATGGCTGATTTGCTCGGGAAAAAGGTGTATAGCTTCAATATAAAAACACTGGTAGGGAAGGGTATAGATGGACTTGCAAAGACATTGAAAAGGGTTCCGTGCTCGGCATGCGGAATGATAAAACGTTATGTTATGAATAGGGTATGCATTGAGCATGGATATACGACGCTTGTTACCGGTCATAATATAGACGATGAGGCATCTGCACTTTTTGGTAATGTCCTGTATTGGAAAGAAGAATACCTTGGCAAAAAGAACGTGGTTTTGGAAGCCAGACAAGGCCATCTTTCGAAAAAGGTGAAACCGTTTTTTTTATGTTCTGAAAGAGAGATTGCTGCGTATGCGATTTTGAATGATATTGACTATATCAGGGATGAATGCCCTTTTTCAATCGGCGCCAAAACACTGATTTATAAAGAAATGTTGAACAAGCTTGAGGAGTTGTCACCAGGAACAAAGATACAGTTCGTCAAAGGATATTTAAAGTCGTTTGTTAATAATAGGCAGGAAGATACTAAAAATACTGAAAAATATTGTTCTAAATGTGGTTACCCGACTTTCAGCGGTATCTGTAATATGTGTAGGATGTTTGAAAGGCTAAATATTGAAGGGCAAATCGGTTTTGATGAATATGATCCCTCTGTCCTTGACAGAAAAGAAAGGTTGATGACATAATTTTCGCATGGGTATGATAGACAGCTTCACTAATCTAATATTTAATGTCTATGAGGCATTTTCTGTAGCCCTTTTTATAAAAGAGGGGGGATGCTTAAAATGTCTTTCGTATGTATCGTTTGCCAATAGTTTTGACAAAAACAGAAGTATTCCTATTGAAGGGTCGCTGCCCGGATGGGTTATCAAACATAATCAACCTCTCATTATCCCCAATTTTGATAAGGATGAGAGTGCGCTTGGTTATTATGGTAGCACCGAAGGCATCAAATCCTTCATGGGCTTTCCTATGGAGGATAAAGGGGTTATTATAGTTGACAGTAAGAAAAAATGGGTTTTTACAGACAAGGAAAAAAAGATTCTAAATTCGTTTGTTGTTGCAATCAATGAAGAAATCGAAAACGAAAAACGTTTCTTAGATATAGAGGAAAGGCTTGAAACGCTTAATGCGGAAAGAAGAATATTAAACCTGTTTGATGGGCTGAATCAGTCGAAGATATCTGTCAACGAGATATTCAAGGAATGTATAAATCTGTCACATGCAGATTTTTGTTTTGTAGGTATTGAAAAGGATGGAAGGCTGTTTGTTCATGATTTAGTCGGTTTAGACATTGATTATAATGGTAAAGAATGCCCAACGGGATGCAGCATAGCATCGGTCGTGATGGAAGGCGGAAGGGAGCTTTTGCTTCCTCACAGCAGTAGATTCCTCAAAGAAAAGTCTCTGTTTTTTCCAGGAGAGATGCTCAATGTAAAGCAGTTTTTTGGATTTCCTCTTTTTACGAATGATATTACATTCGGAATGATAGGTTTTGTAGCTATATCCGAAAAACATTTAAAAGAACAGGCCATAGGTTTTTTAAGGAATGTATCTACGCTGCTATCTCTTTATTATTCGTCGTTGTGGATGAGGGAAAACCTTGAAAAGCTGAAAGATTTCGAACCGATAACCGATGCGCTTCAATATCCGGTTTTTCTTAGGATATTGGATAAGACGGTAAAAAGACCTGATAAGTTTTCCCTTTTGTCTATTAGGCTTTCTGGCATACATGCATGTAACAAGCTAATGGGACTAAATTTTACAAACAATCTTTTAAAAAGGGTGTTTCAAATAATAAAAAACTGTGTGGACTCGCGCTCCTATATCTCGAGAAAAGGGGGAGGGCGGTTTTATATATTGCTGAAGGGCAGCGATTTATATCAAACTAATAACATACTGAGAATTTTACATTACAGCATAATAAAATACCTTGACGAAGAAAGAATTGATAAATCTATGTGTAATGTCGAAATTGGGGTATCCTATTTTCCTGATGATGGATTGAACATGTGGGGTATGTTAGAAAAGACAGAAAAGCAAAGATTAGTATTCAAATAAAGGAGGGGTTATGGATTTTTTTAGAAAACTTTTTGGATTATTTTCCACTCATTTTGCTATGGACCTTGGGACGGCGAACACCCTTATCTATCTCAAGGGGGAAGGCGTCATACTGAATGAGCCATCCGTTGTTGCTATTGACAATAGTTCGAACAAGGTAATAGCTGTTGGGAAAGAGGCAAAAGAGTATATAGGAAGGACACCACCTAATATCAGTGCAATAAGACCTCTGAAGGATGGAGTAATCGCCGACTTTGAGGTTACCAAGGCTATGATAAAGTATTTTCTTACCGTAGTTAGACGTGATAGAAAGATTTCAAAACCAAAAATGGTTGTAGGTGTACCTTCAGGTATAACACAAGTCGAGAAAAAGGCAGTTGTAGATGCCTGTTTTCAGGTTGGCATAAGGGATGTGCTTCTCATAGAAGAACCGATGGCTGCGGCTATAGGTTCAGACCTGCCCATTGAAATGCCTAAGGGCAACATGGTTATTGATATAGGGGGCGGCACGACGGAGGTAGCGATAATTAGTCTTTCTGCGATTGCCTACAGTGAATCCCTCAGGGTTGCGGGGGATGAACTCGACGAGTCAATTATCAGATATCTTCAAAAAAAGTATCAGGTCGCAATTGGTTATATAGCTGCAGAGAAAATAAAAATTGAGGCTGCCTCTGTGTTGCCGGATACCTCTGTATTACCAATTGAAGATAGGGGAAAGCCGATCAGCATTGTGGGTAAAGATATGTTTACGGGCATACCTAAAAATCTAAAGATACCGAGAGATGAGATTAGGGAAGCGATCGAGGAGCCGGTATCTGCAATTATCGATTCCATTAAAAGGGCGCTTGAAAAGTTGCCTCCTGAATTTGTGTCCGATCTCGACGAAACAGGTATGGTGTTGACCGGTGGCGGTGCAATGCTTAAAGGCCTTGACAAAAGGATAGAAGCAGAGACAGATATAAAGGTTCGGGTGACCGACGATCCCCTGTTTTCAGTGGTTTTAGGTGCGGGCAGGGCACTTGAAGATATGGGAAGGTATAAGAAGGTGTTTATTAATTAAAGGGGTCAGGGGCTCGAGGGAATCGCTCGCCCTTTATGATAATGGGACCATCGAATACTGACTTTCACTAACCAGATACCTGCCATTCGTCGTAAGTGTTTCCGTCAAGCTCTGATATAAATCGAGAGGGTTTCATTATGATATGACCTATTTGTCTGTCATAATTAAGTAGCGGATAACATAGATAGAGTTCATCCATTGCCCTTGTGGCGGCGACATAAAACAATCGTCTTTCTTCTTCGATATTTCCCTCTTCCACGGCCTTTGGATTCGGAAATCGTCCTTCTGCGCACCATATTACAAAAACTGCTTTCCATTCGAGACCCTTTGCCTGATGTATGGTGCTCAAGACAACCCTTTCATCATTTTCACCTGCGGAGACAATCTCTTCGCCGCTTACACCGCTCATCAGAGAGAGCTCACTTAAAAAAGACTCTAAATCAGAATATTTTGTAGAAAAATTTATCAATTGTCCTATGTCTTCAAGTCTTGATTCGTAATTAGGATAGTTGTTCTTTAAATATTCCGTATATCCATTTTTAAGGATTGTCGAGATCATCTCGGATAGCGCATCATCATTATGCAAATCCCTCAGCTCCGTGAATAATGCCGACCATAGTTCGATGTTTTCTATATGGATGTTTTTAAATGTTTTACCGATATTCTTTGAAACGAACTCGTTGAGAGGATCTCCGGTGGTTTTTATGTATTCATATATGTGGTCTGCAGTTCTTTTTCCAATCCGAGGAAATAGTTTAAGCAGCCTTTTCCATGATACCTCATCATTTGTATTAATCATGACCCGCAGAAATGACACGACATCTTTTATATGTGCCTGTTCAAAAAAACGAAGGCCGCTTCTCACCTCAAAGGGGATGCCACGTCTTGTCAATTCCATCTGTAATTCCATAGAATGGTAATGCGCCCTATACAAAACTGCGATGTCATCTATCGAAATACCCTCATCTCTCATTTCGAGGATCCTCTGAGTAACGAATTCTGCTTGCTGAATGACATCTCGCAGATTTATTACAACGGGTATAAGACCGTGTTTTCTTATGCTCCTTAATTCCTTGGAAAATTGTTTTTTGTTGATGGATATTGAATTATTTGCCAATTTCAATATTTCCGGTGTACTTCTGTAGTTAGTCTCGAGCTTGAAAATCTTTGCTTCTTCATATTTTTTAGGGAATTCGATGATATTTTGGAAATTTGCCCCGCGAAAAGAATATATGCTTTGTGCATCATCGCCAACCACCATGACATTTCTATTGATTAATCCCATAAAATCGACGATCTCTGCCTGAATTTTGTTTGTATCCTGATATTCATCTACAAGAATATAAGGTAAGGCTATTGCATAGTGTTTTCTTAATTCCTCGTTTTCGAGTAGCAACTTGTGCCAGTAAAAAAGCAGGTCATCAAAGTCCATTGAGTTTGCTGTCCGTTTCTTTTCTGTATATCTTGTATAGATCATTTTGATCTCATCGACAAGGTCATAGAAGTATGGGAATCTTTCCTTTATGCCTTCTTCTATGCTGTGCATTGTATTAATTGAATAGCTGAATATCTCTTTGATAATTGAACCTTTCGGAAAACGGCTTTCTTTTTTGTTAATTTTTATATCCCTTAAGGATAATTCTATAAGGTCTTTTGCATCTTCGTTGTCAAGGATGGTGAAGTTTCTTGTGAAACCCAATAACTCGCAGTGTTTTCTTAAAATCACGTTGCCGATGTGATGGAATGTGCCACCATAAATATAACGGGTATCGATCTTAACAAGATGTTCAACCCTGTGCAACATCTCTCGTGCAGCTTTGTTCGTAAATGTAAGAAGCAGGATGTTGTGTGGCGATATGCCTGTTTCGAGAAGCCTTGCAACCCTGTATGTAACGACCCTTGTCTTTCCACTACCTGCACCTGCTATTACAAGGGTTGGTCCATAACCATTTAATACAACATCCAACTGCTCTTTATTGAGTTCTTTTTCATAATCTATAAAAGGTGTTTTGGCGGATGCATCCCTGCGGAGAATATAACGTTTCATCAGGTTAAATCGTTCATTATGTTAAACGTCTTTTTGATAGGCGTTATTTTTCAAAAGTCTGCTTCTTGCGTTATACCTGCGAGCAGCCAGTTTTTGTCACCAATCTTCCGTGTAAAAGTCCAGTATTCGAGAAATTTTACCGGATCGTTTTGGCTTCCTGAGATGACCTTGTTATCGATTTCGCTTATAGTATAGTCAAGGACGCTTGCAAGAAATTTTACCGTTATGTATTCTTCTCCTTGGTCTTGAACTGCATCTACTATATCTACCTGTCGCATTGCAATATTCTCAAGGCGATTTATCTGTTTGTTTGATATATAATTGTTAATATCTGTTTGGAATGTGTTTAGCATTTGTGGTGTCAATAGATGCCTTACGCTGCTAAGGTCACGTCTTGTCCAGCTGCCCTGAATCTTGAAGAAAATATCCTCAGCCAATTCCTTGAATTGTTTGTCGTCGAATGAAGCATCCATCTCTTTTATATGTTGCAGCCCCTGCGAAACGGGGTCACCATGTAGTGGTTGCTCATCGTATGCTTGTGATGGCATTGTTTCGTTGTAGCTGTAGGAGGGTGAGTAACCTGTGCCTGCTGCACTCATTTGCATTTCTTCTGCCTTTCGCGCACGATATTTCTTGTAGATAAAGTAGATTATGCCTGCAATGACGAGAAGTATTATTATATCACCAAAACCGAATCCTCCGCCGTATCCGCCACCGCCAGCGTATCCCCTGCCACCGAATAGCATGCTTCCGATCATCCCTCCCAAAAGTCCGCCACCGATTCCATAGAGGAGACTTCTACCGAAGGATTGTTGGGGCGGTTGAACGGGCGATGGGGTTTTAACTGTAGGTTGCTGCGTGGCGGTTGTAGGTCTGGTTGGAGTAGTTCTTTGATAAGATCTGCTGCCGCCGGAGCTGAACCCTCTGCTGCCCGATGACCTTCCGCCGCCGGCACGGGCGTATGCAACTGATTCCATCCCAATGAAGAAGAGAAAAAACAGAATGGTCAATACTGCAAGTATATTGATTTTATGATTTAATATATTTTTCATATAATCCCTCACTGAGTTATTAAAACTAAAAAACCTAATGGTATAAAATATCATACAAACGATGTTGATGTCAAAAAAACTCAGATATTGGAGTATTGTCAATATTGTGCTTGATTTTGGTGCAAAGGTATATTATGAAGTTATTCGTTATAAAATAACGGAGAAATAGGAGAGTATCGGTTATGTCAAATGTTGGTGTTATAGGGATTCAATGGGGTGACGAAGGCAAAGGCAAGATCATCGATATACTAAGCGAATATGCCGATGTAATTGTGAGGTTTCAGGGTGGGGCAAATGCCGGTCATACTATCGTAGTAGGCGGAAAGAAGGTAATACTCCATCTAATCCCCTCTGGTATTCTTCATGAAAAAAAATATTGTATTATCGGGAACGGTGTTGTGCTTGACCCGGGCGTATTAGAGCAGGAGATTAACGAACTTAAATCGCTTGGATATCTAAAAGACGATAAAAGATTATTGATAAGCGGATTGACGCACATAATCATGCCGTATCATAAAAAGCTCGATGCATTGAGAGAATCAAAGAAAAAGAATAAGATTGGAACTACCGGAAGAGGCATAGGTCCTGCTTACGAGGATAAGGTTAGCAGGATGGGTATTAGGGTTGTTGACCTACTGGATAAAAAGGTATTTTCTGATATGGTCAAGGAGAACCTTGAGTTGAAGAACTTCATTATAAAAAAATACTATAAAGACCAGGTCTTTAAGGCAAGGGATATAATTAAGAGCTATGAAGTTTACAGGAAGATACTCAAAAAATATGCTGCCGATACGACGCAATTTATTCATAAATGTCTGCAAGAAGGTAAAAAGATCCTCTTTGAAGGTGCACAGGGTACATTACTTGATATAGATCATGGTACATATCCATATGTAACGTCTTCAAGTACTGTATCCGGTAACATCTCATCGGGAAGCGGTGCGCCACCAACATCAGTAGATTATATTCTTGGTATATGTAAAGCATACACAACAAGGGTAGGTGAAGGTCCTTTTCCAACCGAATTGTCTGATGAAACAGGCGAGCGGATAAGAAAGATCGGAGGGGAATATGGTGCAACGACGGGAAGGCCAAGACGTTGCGGATGGTTCGATGCGGTTATTGTTAGAAGGGCATTAAAGGTCAACGGAGTAAAAGGCTTGTGTATGATGAAGCTCGATGTCCTTGATGAGTTCGACAAAATCAGGGTTTGTGTCAAATATAAATTAGGAAATAAGATTTTACACGAACCGCCGATGACAACGGCATCATATTACAAGTGTGAACCAATCTATGAAGATATTGATGGTTGGCTAAGTCCAACGAAAGGCATAACGCATTATAACGACCTCCCTTTGAATGCAAGGAAATACCTGAAAAGGCTAGAAGAAATCATTGGTGCAAGGATAGACATGATTTCAACGGGGCCGGAAAGGGAAAGCACCATAATGCTTAGAAATCCTTTTGGATGAAAAGGTCTGTTTCTACCATATTTACCATCATTTATATTGACTTCAAGCAGTTTTTAAGTTTAGATTAATAACTTTAAGTTTATTCCATGAATGGAGGGAGGGAAAGATGAATGCCGGCAGTTATTGTAAGAGAAGGAGAGTCCTTCGAAAGTGCCCTTAAGAGATTTAAAAAACAATGCGAGAAGACAGGCATACTTTCTGAGATAAAGAAGAGAGAGCATTACGAGAAACCGAGCGTAAAAAAGAAGAAAAAAATGCTTGCTGCAAAGAAAAGAGCATTAAAAAAACTTAAAAGGGTCATGGATAAGGGACTCTACTAAAATGGAATATAAAACCAGAATAGAAGAAGACCTAAAGATATCTTTAAAACAAAAAGACAGCATAAGGGTATCCGTCCTGCGGATGCTCTTAGCTGCAATCAAAAACAAGGAAGTCGAAAAGATCCGCGCTTTGACTGAGGATGAATTTTATGCACTTGTCAAAACGTCCATAAAGCAACATACCGATTCGATTGAAGGCTTCAAGAAAGGCAACAGGATAGAGCTTGTCCAGAAAGAGGAGAAGGAGCTTGAGATATTAAAGGAATTTTTACCTGCACCTTTGACAGAAGAAGAGCTTTCAAAAGAAATAGAAGAGGCTATAAAATCGCTTGAAGCGAAAACTCAAAAAGATATGGGTAAGGTTATAAAATCCATTATGGAGAAATTTCCCGGGAGGACTGACGGAAAGGTGTTAAGTGGAATGGTGCTTAAAAGACTGTCTTCTAAATAATAGATAGTCAACAGCCCACAATGACTGATAAAACATTATTATATCTTGATTATATAAAGTTACTCGAACTGTTTAAAAATTACTCTTCTATTAAATACGTACATGAATTAATTTCCAGACTATTACCACAAAACGATACTAATTTAATCCAGGAAAGACAAGATAAAATAGAAGCTGTGATTGAGGTGCTGCGATGGGATGGCAAGATTCCATTTTCAGACACTCCTCACATAAAGAATATCATCAAAAGGCTTCATATAAAGGATTCGTTTCTTGAAATATCGGAATTCATTGCAATATCTGATTTTCTTTCTGTTTGTGACGGCGTCTTAAAATATCTTAAAAAAACGCACATAAAGAAACATTACATTGAAGATGCGATTAAAAGGATAAACCCTCTTTACGCGTTATCGACAAAGATAAAAAAAACCATCAATAGTGAAGGTGCTATTGAAGATACTGCTTCGTATGACCTTTCAAGGATTAGAACAGACCTTTTCATATATAAAGAAAAGATAAGAAATCTGCTATATAGAATAATGGAAAGCGAATCTGTAATGCCTGTTCTTCAGGATAATTACATTGCTGTAAGAAACGGTAGGTATGTTATACCCCTTAAACCTAATTTTAACCAGTTTATTCAGGGTATTGTTCATGATTATTCACATTCATTGAAGACATCTTTT
>ENA-UOYA01001936-UOYA01001936.1-activated-sludge-metagenome-genome-assembly--contig:-NODE-1936-length-20763-cov-6.477062_pt1 | contig 20763 bp, 23 predicted proteins | sample MGYA00238163_ERZ764804 | MGnify/ENA primary metagenome ERZ764804 (study PRJEB28919, sample SAMN05720223) | activated sludge metagenome | isolation source: Anaerobic digester | place: Hong Kong... | reverse complement strand
TCCCGTTTCATCCGGCACAAATTCGGGATCTCTTCATGCTTTGCAACAAGAGAGAGCATAAGCGGAGTATCCGGTGTCCCGAAATGTTTGATGACGCGGGCAGGATTCATACCCTCTGAAGTTGCCATATCTATCATATCTGCACACGGGCCTGACTCTGCATGGATCTGTATGGAACATCCGGCATCTGCCGCAAGTGAGAATGCATGTGATACTATCTCATTTGAAAGAGCGGTAATCTCTTCACTTGTCTCATAATGTGGGCGTCCGCTTTTCAGTCCGATAGCTTTTCCTTCAGTTACATATTGTGCAGCGATGGTAAGACCATCTTTCATGATCTCAGCCGCTTGTGCAACACTCATCCGTTCAGCCATGACCGTGATCTCTGCGGGATGACACCCTAACACAGGGAAAACAATTACACCGGTCTGCTCCTGGATCTGGTGTGCTATCTGGAGCGTTTCATCAAAGACTCCCCTGAAGTCTTCTCCACGGACCGGATGGATACCAAGGGACCAGGAGGGTTTTGTTACCAGACATATGTGAGTCCCCCCTGCCCGCTTGAACTCTTTTACTGCCTCTATCCCTTTCCCGTTTCTGGGATCGATGTGGATATGATCATCAAGGATTGGGTATTTCGGTGTCTTCATCCATCCACTCAATTCTCATCATGGGATATTCACCTTCACGTGCAATACAGGCATGACATGATGCTTCATTTACCCGTACAGTCAGTTCCACATCCAGCATTAGACCTGATAATTCACTATATCCGAATGAGTTCGGTATCATAAGTTCCCGATCAAGGCGCACTGCAATATCGGTCATATAAGGTTGCTGAATGTGCGCATTTTCTATCGCTTTCTCTAATGATGATGCGGACTCTCGGGATACCGGAACGCCTACCCATTGGTGGTATAATGCACCAAGTTTTATTCCTGCTTCAAAAGCTGCCCGTTCCCTGTCAGTTATCATATCATCACCTGAGAGATTTCAGTCTATATAAGATGCCGTGTTTTTCATATGCCCTCATCAGGATTCATATGGTTAACTAGCATGGAGTCCAACAGGTACACAATGGCTATCCATCCGATAGAATTCAGATATGGCACCCCTGAGATGAAACAGGTCTTTAGTGAGGAACACCGGTTCCGGTGCATCATTGAAGCTGAGATCGCCCTTGCCCATGCAGAAGGAATACTGGGTATGATACCCAGGGAAGATGCAGAAATAATTGCAGAGAATGCACGCAGTGCATCCCTGGAACGCTCAAAAGAGATTGAAGAAGAGATTCACCATGATATGATGGCAGTAGTCAGGGCAGTTTCTGAAGTATGCGGTCAGGCAGGAAGATGGATCCACTATGGAGCAACCTCAAATGACATTCTTGACACCGCTACCGGTCTTCAGCTCCGCGATGCGCTGGACATTCTTGAAACCAAATTAAAAAAGATACTCGAGGTTCTTCTTGACCGGGCAGAAAAGACCCGGCATCTGGTCTGTATTGGAAGGACGCATGGTCAGCATGGTGTTCCGACCACATACGGACTTCGTTTTGCTATATGGGCAAGTGAAATCGGACGTCATATTGAGCGATTATCACAAATGAGACCAAGGGTCTGTGTCGGGCAACTCACCGGCGCAGTCGGGACCCAGGCAGCTCTTGGTGAGAAGGGGATGGAGATACAGGAACAGATGATGAAATACCTGAATATATCATCGGTTGATGTTTCAAACCAGATTATCCAGCGTGACCGGTATGCGGAATATTTCTGTTTCCTTGCTAATCTGGCCACAACTCTGGATAAAATCGGCGTTGAGATCCGTTCCCTTCAGAGAACGGAGATTGGAGAAGTTGAAGAAGCCTTTGGTGCAAAACAGGTCGGATCTTCTACCATGCCTCATAAGAGAAATCCCATAAAAAGTGAGCAGGTTTGTGGTCTTGCCCGGATAATCCGGTCATCAGTAGAGCCGGCATTTCAGAATAATACCCTCTGGGACGAGCGTGATTTAACCAACTCTTCTCCGGAACGGATCTTATTCCCTGAAGCAACCATCCTCACCGACCACATCCTGAAGATCATGACTTCAGTTCTGGAAGATCTGAACCTGAAGGAAGATCGGATAAAACAGAACCTTGGCATGCTGCATGGAATTAATATGGCAGAATCGGTTATGATTGAACTGACAAAGAAGGGGATGGGACGCCAGGAAGCCCATGAAATTATCAGGGAAAAGAGTATGGAGGCACTGGCCTTACAGAAACCATTATCAGTGCTCCTCACCGGGACTCCTGAAGTGACGAAATATATCCCCGGACCTGAAATTGAGAAATTGCTTAATCCGGAATCATATATCGGTACATCGGTAGAACAGGTGGAAAGGGTAAGTAAAAAATTACGTTCCCTCTATCTCTGATCTCCTCTTTTAGTCGTACACACCAGTAAAGACTGATCCATATCGTTCAAATTTAAAATCTGAACGGGTGATTGGATCCGTAGTGAATTTCCACGTTTTTTTCGGCTCCAGGTAATCAATCGTTGCATAGGCGTTGCCTATCTGATCTCCGTCAGCATTAAACAGGTTAAAGGTGATTACGATGATATCAATAGTTTTGTCATCCAGATTTCTAATTTCGCCTTTTATATAGGCTTTATCTCTGGCCACCCTGTCGATGTATGTCTTCCGGATGGAAAGATTAACCTGACTGTCTTCTGTGCATTCAAGATATCCAAATGGGCGGGAGATGAAAAGTCTCCTCCCTTCCGTCCCTTCCTTTTGTATGGTATCCTGAATCTGGTACTGAACAGAGTCATATACTGGAAAAGAATTTCCTGTATCTTCGATAGTAATAACCTGATCTGAGAAGACGGGCGATGAGAACAGAATACATACACAAGCTCCAATGAGCATTGATAGTACAATGACTTCCTTTTTAAGATGTTCTCCAGTTCTCATATCTCATCCCCCTGCATTCGATAATACCCCATAACAACAGCACCCATTTTGCTAGCTTCTGATCTGTTTACCGTGCCTATAAGACTACCGATACATAGATTTTTTCGTATGTTTTTAGAAAGAGAGGCTCTCTGGAATATAGAGCGGACAAGCCGCATTTATATGTTGAGGAGCAGAAATATGATGAGGTTTTGGATCGAAGCAGATTTAGAATATTTTTGTGTGATTGCAGGGACGTTATCGTGAATATGTACGGGTACTATGAGACTTATTACCATTCCAATAATAATTCTGGTTGTTTTCATAATATTTGCAGTAATTACTCCGGTACTTCTTCTTGAAGGGATAGAAAGTATTCTACCAGCAGATGTCAGACAAAATACTGCGGATATCAGACAAAATATCGCCCATCTTTTAATTGATATCTCATCTCTTCTGGGCCGGTATGACACCTGCATTGACCTGTATGATTATCTCATATACCGGTATCCTGATGTCGCAGAGTACTATGGTAAAAAGGCGATATATCTTCACAGGATTGGAAAACTGGAAGAGACCGTTACCGCACTTGACGAGGCAATAGCCCGTGATCCTGAAAGTATAGATTATTTACTCCGTAAAGCACGGATAACAAAAGCGCTCTATAGGAATGATGAATCAAATCAGACGTACCGTCAGATAGATCAGATAACTCCAAAAACTGCCATTAATTTTGCTTATGCCGGGGATGCCGCACTTGATCAAAGCAGATATATTCAGGCTCTTGAGCGGTATACTAACTCTCTTGCATTAAATCCTTCAGATTCTCTCATCTGGGAAAAACGCGGAGATGTTATTTTTGCCCTCCTTACGATTCCAACCGCCGGTCTTTCTGCTGATGAACGATTAAGACATCAGGATCTGTATACGGAAGGTATTCAGAGTTATGAAAATGCCATGAGACTGAAACCTGACAGAGAGCATGATATTAAAATGAAGATGAGCAAGAGATCCGATATTTTTGTTCCGAAATCGATTGCAGAACTGGAATCCCGGTATACTCAGTACCGGTATCTGGGCTGACCGGATATTTTGGTGTGTGTATGAAAGGGATACATTTTTTCCAAATCGCTTGTATTATTGTGCTGGTATTCTGTGCAATCTCTAATGCATGTGCCGCTTCTCAATATACTCATGAACAATGGAAGGAGATCCTTGCAATTGGTGAAGATAAAGATTACACCATTGGAGCAGCACTCACTCTGACCATAGAACCTTACCAGTATTTTAGAAACCCTGGTGATGAGATTGTTCTTTCCGGAATTCTGAAAGGAATTTTCGGCCCGTTATCAGGTTCTGATATTGTTATTGAACGGAGAAACAGCAGCTCTGAAGTTACATATCTGAATACAAGTACCGATGAATCAGGGATATATGGGATTACTGATCTCCTGACTGAACCTGGAATATATTCCTACCAGGCAATATACAGACCAGATCAGGAGATAAATACGAACATTATGAAAAGTGAGAGACTGGAAATTACCTGCATCCAGTCTGATAGTACAACATTTTTCGAACCTGATGAGAGGCATCCCGACACTGGTAATCAGAAGGCGTCAGATTCCGATAAGGAAGAGGAAATTATTGCACAACTCACATCCAATACAACTGAATTTATATCCGGACAAGATATATCGTTCTCTGGACAGGTCAGTATAAAAGAGAATCCGATTGCATATGCAAAAGTCTCACTTGTACCTGAAGTCGGATTGTCATGTACCGGAGAGCCGGTACTATATCAGACGAGAAAAAACGGGACAATGAATGCCACATTTCATCTGACAGCCCCTGACCCTCTCTCCTTTTCACTTCACTACCAGAAGAACAGGAATGAACCGGAATACCAGTCTGACCCGGTATTTCTGGTCCCATCTGATACCGGGATGAACCCCCCTCCCAGGATTGTCCACCCTTCTGAAACGATTGACGTATTTATTTATAATACATCTGTCCAATCTTTGCAAAATATCACCCTCTACGGATGGTATTGTAAAAAGGAGGGGGAACCAGGATTTTTATCGACACTGGATCTTGTATGGTATAATTTTGGTGGGAAAGTCTGGGATCAGTATCCGAACAGCAGTAAAATACTGACAAATAGATACGGATTCTTTGAATGTATGGTTCCCGCACCATTTACCCCAGGGATGTATGTGCTCGCAGTGAAAAGAGAGGGGAACCTGACCACACCTACAGTATATTCAAATGTGCTTCCTCTTACGGTCACTCCACTTGATGAGGAATCTGACGAAGTCATGGACGTTTTAGAGTCTTCTCCCCGTCAGATACTTATTAATGCAGCCCCAGTTCCGGCACGGGTTTTAGATGAAGGGACCATATCTCTTATATTGTCTGGTTTTGACAACATAGATGCGGATACTCTGCATCTTTTGATATACTCTTCTACAAACAGTATTGACTGGAATCTTTATGATGAGATTTCTCCTGTTATACCTTTTGAAGAGATTACCATTCCATTTTTGCCTGAAAAGGAAGGGTATCTGTACTTCAAAGCAACTGCGGATAATCACGAAGGAGTTACCATTCATTCACCGATACTGGTAATTCCTGTGATAAAATAAAAAAGATTATGCCAGACCAAACAGATGAAGGATCATAAGGAGGATAGCACCAGGTATCCCTGCGATTGCACATACGATCACTGCAATCCATCCTATTTCAATATCCGGAAACCCGAACAGGGGAAATATATTAAGGAATTTAACGATTCCAAGTAAAAGGAGCCCAAGGATGGAGTTAATGACTAATTTGACAATATTTTGCAAGAGGTGCCAGAGTACGACCAGCACTATCAGACACAGGATGATAAGGATGAGTGTACCAATCATACATTCTTTCTTCTGATATTATTATATTAAACTATCAGAACGGATCTAACATGGAGAACTGTTCCTGATACCATCAGGAAGATCTTGCCGAATGTATGTATCAGTATATTTTTCATCAATGTTTTCATAAGGAGTATAGGTAGATGGATGCAATTCGCTTTTTCCGAATATATGATGTTGGAAAGGAGATTGACATCAATCTTCTCGAGACTGCCCTCGCCAGGAGTTATTATACGGCCCGTGCGAACTTTCAGAGGATAAAACCAAAATCCATCAGGATAGAGGAACCTCCGCTCCTCCTTCGGATGCATCCGACTGATGTTACCATAAACGGAGTGCGGTACGATCTGTTGGTTTCTGCGAGGATTTATGATATCGGGGCAATTAGTCTTTGTTTTGTGTATGAATCATCTGATAAGGATGAAGGAATCTTTGAAGAAATAGGGCTTTCTTTTGCCAATGAGGAGTTAATATCAGATCTCTTCTCATCTTATTTACATACCCTGAAAGAGATACTCCGGCCTCATATCTCTGATATCGCTATCGATGATACGTTTTATGAAGATTATATTATATATTTCACGAATAACCCTGAAGAACTCATAGATCCCGCAGTCCTTCTACTTGGTGAAAAAACCCGGTTCTCTCATCAGATGAGAGAGGAAATTTTGAAGAATAGTTTGAGTTATACTAAAGAAGATCTCACCATTCTTTCATGGAACGCTGCTCTGTTAAAAAATCCAGAAATCCCGACTGACCTGTTTGATCTCATCGAATATGCAAATGTACAGGTATTTGAACTTCGGTACTATGATCAGGAACTCTCCAATAAGATGGAGAAGATGTATCAGGATATCGAACGTGCTGACAGGCTTACATGGCTCAGCCGGATGCGGGTGTATCATCAGATCATGTCTGATCTGATGGAAATCCATGCAGAAGTTTCTGAAATTACCGAAAAAGTAAATAACCTCATAAAAGTGACTGAAGATGTCTATTATGCCAGAGTGTATGCAACTGCCCTGAAGGTATTGCGAAGTCAGCTCTGGAGTGATAGTGTAAACCGCAAGATTGATGTGATTCAGGAAAATTACTCTATGCTTTCTGATGAAGTCCGAATTCAGCATTCAAACTTTCTCGAATGGATAATTATCATACTTATCTCCGTTGAACTGGTATTTGCAATCTGGGAGTATATCAGGTAATCGTAATATGCTGGCACAAAAGGAAGCTATCCGGTCTGATCTTCGGGAACGGAGATGGAATATTCCTGAAGATATCAGAAAGGAGATGAGTCGTCAGATATGCGCAACTCTCTCGCAGGTTATTCATCCCTGTGAGACGGTTCTGGTTTATTGTGCGAAAGAGCCGGAAGTTGAGACTGCATGGTTTATTGATCATCTCCTTCATCAAGAACGAAAAGTCATCGTCCCTATCATTGAAGAAGACGATATCGGTCTTCGCTTATCATACATCAATACCCGTGATGTACTCAAACCAAGCACATTTCATGTCCCGGAACCTGTAGACTCTGAACTTCCGGCAGATCCGCATCATGTAACCTGTGCCATAATACCGATGCTTGGATTTGACAGATCAGGAGGGAGAATCGGGTATGGGGCAGGATATTATGATCGTTTTTTATCCGAACATCCCCATATTAAAAAGATAGGGGTTGCCTATTCAGTTCAGGAGGTCCCCGCCATTCCGGTTCAGGACCATGATATCAGGATGGATATTATTGTAACTGAAACTTCTACCTATCGGTGCTCTCAGGAAAAAATATGACTGCTACATCAGGGATTCGACTTGAAGTCCGTCGTGCTGCCGAAGAGGATGCAGGGAAAGGCCTTGCACGGATTCATCCGGCAGTGATGCGTGCTCTTGGCATTGTAAATGGGGAATTTATCGAGATTCTTGGTGGAAAGCGGGCAGTTGCAGCAGCATGGAGTTCTCAGAGCACCACTCAGGGCAGAAATGATATCGCAATTGATGGAGAGATTAGAAGTAATGCCGGTTGTGGTATTGATGACCGGGTTATTGTCAGACGTGTTGCAGTTCATGATGTCAGAAAAGTAATCCTACAACCGGTTACCAGTATATCACTCAATAACCCTGAGGTTCTCCTTGCAAAAAAATTGCGTGGAAGACCGGTGATTGAGGGCCAGACTGTCAGGATAGATCTTATTGGAAATACCGTCACGTTCATTGTATCAAGTCTTGAGCCCCGGGGTACCGGGGTTGTCACATTTACAACCGAAGTCATTCTGAATGATACCCCGTACCAGACTGAGGAGAAGAAGAGTGAGGAGTTATCTATCCATTATGAGGATATCGGCGGTCTTTCAAGAGAAATCAGCCTTATCAGAGAGATGGTGGAGATCCCCCTTCGCTACCCACGCATATTTGAACGTCTTGGTATAGACTCACCAAAAGGAGTGCTCCTGTACGGGCCTCCCGGTACCGGAAAAACCCTCCTTGCACGGGCGGTTGCAAGTGAAGTTGATGCCCATTTTATCCCATTATCCGGTCCTGAAGTGATGAGCAGGTATTATGGGGATTCGGAGAAGAAGATCCGAGAGATTTTTGAAGAAGCCAGACAAAAAGCGCCATCTATTATCTTTATTGATGAGATAGATTCCATTGCAACGAAACGGCAGGATACCACCGGTGAAGTTGAACGACGGGTGACCGCACAGATCCTGACTATGATGGATGGGCTTGCCTCACGCGGCCAGGTGGTTGTCATTGCTGCAACCAATATGCCTGACTCGATTGATCCCGCTCTTCGTCGGGGCGGGAGGTTTGACCGGGAGATCGAGATAGGGATTCCGGACCGGATAGGGAGGCTTGAAATCTATCATGTCCACACCAGGACCATGCCTCTTGCAGATGACGTGGATCTTGAGTACTATGCAGAGACCAGTTATGGTTTTGTCGGGGCTGATATAGCACTTCATTGTAAGGAAGCGGCGATGCATGCATTACGGGGCATCATGAGCCGGATGAAGGAGGATGAGGAGGTCCCTGCAGAGATTATCGACTCATTGATGATCACCAATCATGACTTTCAGGAATCAAGAAAAGGGATTGAGCCCTCTGCAATGCGGGAATTATATATTGAAATTCCTGAAGTTCCCTGGGAGATGGTGGAGGGGCTTGATGCTGAAAAGCATGAGATAGAAAAGATAATTGAATGGCCGGTCCACAGACGGGAAGCATTTGAGAAACTAAAGATAAAACCACCAAAAGGAATTCTGCTCTTCGGACCTCCTGGGACTGGAAAAACCCTTCTTGCCAAGGCGGTCGCTGCCAAATCCCGGATGAACTTTATCTCGGTAAAAGGGCCTGAACTGTTATCTAAATGGGTTGGTGAATCGGAAAAACAGGTGCGGGAGGCATTTCGAAAAGCCCGCCAATCAGCACCATCTATCATCTTTTTTGATGAGATAGATGCACTTGTCCAGCAACGGGGCCAGCAGCATGCAAACTCACGGGTCGGAGAGAGTGTGTTATCACAGATCCTTACCGAGATGGACGGGGTTGAAGAACTCTCCGGGGTGGTTATCATGGCGGCAACAAACCGACCTGATCTGCTTGACCCAGCATTACTTCGGCCCGGAAGGCTTGAAAAGCATATCTATATAAAACCCCCTGACCTGAAGGGAAGAAAGGCGATTCTGGAAATTTATTTAAAAGACCTGGGTGCTCTTTTGGATGAAAACATCGATTATGATGCTATCGCCCGGGAGATGCATTATTTTGTCGGGGCTGATATTCATGCCTTTGTCAGGGAAGTCAAGATGAATCTTCTTGAAGACGTGTTCACAAAGACAAAAAGGCCAGAAGATATACCCCGGATAACCACAGGATACCTCAAAGAGATTTTAACTCATATGCAAGGGACACTCGATAATAAGAATCTGGAAATCTTTGAATCAGGGGCCTGGGCTCTTTTGTACCCGCGGAGTAAACAACAGATACTCCACCGTGCAGCATATATTTTAAAACAGTTTGAACGTGCGGGTCTTGTAACCGAACTTACGTCAGATCTGATTCACACTGCCAGCAAACTGCGTGATATGACATTCTGGGAAGAGAAAGATTTCACTCGTATTGAGGAACTGACTGGCAGAGTTGAGAATCTCTTACATGAATGTATCCACAAGAAGAATGATGACCTAGGAAAATAGGATCCTCTGAATATTTCAGTACTAGAGAATATCTTTGCAGAAGGAATTTTGATTCAAATCTCATTATATTCTCGTAAGTACGAAAGGATCCTTATAAGCAGTACTATTTTTGATATCTGATATGCGCGAAGTTCTCATACCAGTTCATGATAACCGAAAGATGAACTGCAGGTCTTCTTCGATTTATCCATACAGGAGTAATATCCATAGCCTGCATACTGGGATACTCTGAGATCTGAATCTGCATAAAAAATCTCTAAAAATTCTTTTTTAGCCAGATTATGGTGCGTCAATCCAGAAAGTACTGATGAGAATGAAACCTTCCTTAATGGAGCAGGATACCAACGTCAGATAAAAAAAATTTCACGACCACAAAAATCTTGCTGAGGAGCTTGATATGAGATAAAACCCTATCTTAAAGTGAGAATTTTACATATGAATGATACCCCACCTGAAGATTTTAAAAATATGGAAGATATATTGCGAAAGATACTCTCCCAGGCATTTGGCAGCGGACAGTTAAGACCTGGTATGATTGGCGTTAATATCATTATGGCCGGAAATCTCCCCCCGGGATTTCCTTTTCCAGGCGGGTCAGGCCCTGGCCATGATATTCAACATCCGCCTATCGAGGTTATCGAATGGGATGATCGGGTTATTGCCACCTGTGAATTAAGAGGGTTATTTGACGAACACATAAATGTAGCGATTGCAGATAATACCCTCCACATCATCGGATTTGATGGGAAGATACGGTACCGGAGTTCTGCTCCGTTACCGCCGGTAGTCGAGTCATCCTGCATCAGGACATTTCGGAATGGCATTCTTGAACTGGTCTATCTTGCACGAACTGCAGAGATTGTGGAAGAGGTTATCAATTCTACAACGATGACCCCTGAAATATCAGGCGAAGAAAAAAAGACTGAATAGATTATCCATATCCGGTAATCCCATATTTCCAGTCTGTTGACGCAAGCCGGCATTCTTCTCCGTGAGTTACCATATCTTCAACCATTTTTCTGAGCATTGCAGGAAATACTGCACCGACACGAGTCTGAACCGGTTTTCCTCCACAGAAATAGATAAAGGTAGGTGTAGCCATGACGCCGTACCGCTCCCCGATGTAATCAAACCTGATAAGATTTAATTTTACAAACGTGACTTCAGTTCCAAAATCCCTGGCAAGTTCCTCAACCGATGGCATGATCCTGATACAATGAGTACAGGAGGGACTGTAAAACATGACAAAAACTGGTTTTTCATTTCGTTCAACCATTGATTCCCAGTCAGAATCTGATATATCAACGAGGACGTCCTGTGCCATATGTAGTCCTTTTCTGTTATCATATATATTCGTTGAGTCAAATTATCAGATCGAGCATGACCAGTAATTCACCCGCTGTTATAACCCCGTCTCCCTTTGCTGAACTGACTCCTCATCGTCTGGAAGCATTTTTCGATGCGATTTTTGCTATAATCATGACTATCCTGGTCCTCGGGCTGGCCCTTCCCGGACAGGCGGATAACCTCACGCCGGCAGAGATATGCATAGAGATGCTTCCACAGATTATCCATTTTGCCCTGGCATTTTTCATCCTTGCAGCATTCTGGGGGGCACATCACCGGACATTTTCTCTGGTAACTAAACTGGATCCTGTTCTTATCAGACTCACGTTTTTCTTACTCTTTATTGCCTGCCTGCTCCCGTTTACATCAACTCTGGCCGGTGATAACCATACCGAAGGCCCGGCAGTCCTGTTATTTCATGTGAATATGTTACTTCTCGGTCTGATATTTTTTTATCAATGGGTGTATGTGAACTCTTCACATCTTGCAATCCCTATTCCGGATAATCATTACAGATTTATTCTCACCAAAAGTCTGATAGTCCCATTTGTATCCGTTCTGGCAATCATTACGTCTTGTATTGAACCATCTTGGAGTTCTATCTGTTACTTTTTCATTCCGGTCTGTGAATTATTATTACTCCATGAAAAAAGCAGGCTGTTTCCTCAAGAAATAAGTGAGAACTCTATGAACCGGAGAGATGAATCAGTACTGCTTACCCTTCCCCCGGAATTGTGTACTAATCTTGATAAAGTATCTCATGAGATGGAAATATCCAGGGAGGATCTGATACTGCATATTCTGTCCGGTTGGATGAGATCCCATCGTGTGAACACCGGGCCGGCAGGTTCCTTATGTCAGCTGAACCTGGATCATCCTTCTGAACCTTCTGGACAATCATCGACCGATATTAATAGATAAAAGGATAATGTGTAATTCATGGCTGAAGAATCCTACCGGGAGACTGAAATAGATGGCCAGATGGTGAAATGGGATCCTGACCAGATTCGTAAGATCCAGGAACATCCCTGCTATAGTGAAAAAGCAAGTCACACCTTTGGCAGAGCCCATCTCCCGGTTGCACCAAAATGCAATATCCAATGTAATTATTGCGTTCGCAAATTTGATTGTGTCAATGAAAGCCGCCCGGGTGTTACCAGTGAAGTCTTAAACCCTCAGCAGGCACTCGAAAAAGTCCGCGAAATTATTGATCAGTACCACTTCATCAAAGTCGTGGGTATTGCAGGACCAGGAGATCCTCTCGATAATGAGGAGACCTTTGAGACATTTCGGCTGATTCATGAAGCATATCCACACCTCATTCTGTGTGTAAGCACGAACGGTCTTCTTCTTCCGGATAAGATTGACCTTCTTGAAAAATACGGGGTCACCAACATTACCGTAACCATGAATGCCATTGACCCTGATATCGCCGCAAAAATATACCAGTATATCGATTATAAGGGAAGGCGCTACTATTCAAGTCATGAGATGGGAGAGATTCTGGTTTCACGGCAACTAGAGGGTATAAAGATGGCTGTCGCCAAAAAGATGCTTATTAAAGTAAATACGGTTTACATACCCGGCATTAATGATCACCATATTCCGGATATTGCCAAAAAAATTAGTGAAATGGGCGTATTTATCCATAATATCATCCCGCTCATAGCACAGGCCAAATTCGCTCATATAGCCCCTCCGACGATAGAGGAAAAACTGGCAATGCAGGAGAAATGTAAACCATATGTCAGACAGATGTCACACTGTCAGCGATGCAGATCTGATGCAATCGGCTGTCTTGGCAAAGATATCAACTCCTGTATGGGGAAAAGATAATTTCTTCATACCGTATCATATCATTTTTTACGATTGGCTTTCCAATATAGCATAACCCCCCAGGATATATGGCGGGAGGAGTGTATATGATAAAAATCCTCCCAATTTTGATTATCATACTCTTAATAGCCTTTGCCAGCGGAGAAGATACAAATCAGACTGTTGATACCATTACCTTAGAGGATCTTATAAAAGAGAATGATTATGTCCTCTCACTAAATCCTCAGAATCTGACTGCACTCCAGTTTCGTGCACTCATATATTACAATGAAGAAAAATATCCTGAAGCAATTAATGCATCTGAACAATGCCTGAAGGTAGATCCCACCTGTAGTTTTGCCTGGCATATCATCGGGAGTTCCTGGGGATATCTGAATCAGCCTGATAAGGCCGTTGAAGCATTTCAGAATGTCGTTACATTAAATCCTGATGATCCGGTGCAATATAATGTTCAGGGTGTGGCGCTCTCGCGGACGGGCAAATTTGCCGAGGCGATTCAGGCATTTCAAAAGGCCACCAATCTGAACTCTGGTTACGCGGCGGCATGGAACAACATGGGTGTCACCTATTTTAACATGAAGGAATATGATAAGGCAAATTCAGCATTTGATAAAGCTATTTCATTAAAACCTGATGAACCGGAATTCTATGCAAATAAAGGATATTCATACCTTCAGAAAGGTGATTACAACGGAGCCCTTGGTGTTGCAAAGACCGCGAGAAACATGGATCTTACCTGTGTGCCTGCCTGGTTTGTATCGGGAGAGGCACAATACCATAATCGTAACTGGAAAGAAGCATTTTACTCTTTTGATGGTGGGTTTAACGCCCTTGCAAAGAATGATCTCTGGTATTATCAGGGATCTAAAAATACCCGGATAACAAAAGATATGCAGCCAATGGACTCTTATTATGTTGCTATTGCAAGCAATGTCCGGTTTACCGGGATATGGGAACGAACAACGGTTATCAATTATAAGATTAAGCGATACCAGGAGACGATAGATCTCTATGATCAGATTCTGGCCATCACCCCTGATTATGGGCAAGGCTGGAAGAAGAAAGGTGACTCTGCGATAAAGATCAAACGGATAGAAAGTGCCCGGGATTCCTATAAACGGGCTTTGGATCTTCTTCCAAATGATCCGGAGGTGCTCTCTTCATATGGGTATACCACGGGATTACTCGGAGATTATCTGGAGGCAATGAAATATATTAATAAGGCGCTTGAGCTGGAACCCGGGTATACCCGCGGATATCTCTATAAAGGACTTGTATTCTCATTTTATGGTCAGAGAGAAGATGCATTATCAACCCTGCAGAAGGGACTGGAGACTGGTGGGGAAAAATCTGAACTCTACGATGCTCTTGCAAATGTTCAATTTAAAAATGGAGATACCATAGGCGGGGTTATCAGTACGATACGAAGTTTAATCGGATTTTAAACTCATGCATGGTATTGCCCGATATCTGCATCTGATATCCCAAGTTCTCTGTCTATCGCTACAATAAGCCGGTTAAAAATTCTTCTGACATCGGTATACATTTCTTTGTCAACCGGTCCGCCGGCCTGATGCCAGACAACTTTTTGACGAAGCATATCAGTCAGTTGTTCTACTTCAGTCCCTTTGAACTGTGCAGGAAGTTTAAGTTCAGTCAGGTAATCCTGGGCACCATACCAGGCCTGTTCTGGCGGAAGAGAAAATTTCACCTTCAGGTGTGTAATATTTACGATAAAGCCACGTCCAAATCTGCTGGAGGGGGTACTGGTTGCCATACCCCTAATTATTGAGAATCAAAGGTATGAAGGTAGCATATTCATAGTTTTGATCTGGCGAAGGCTTTGCCCATAAGATAATATGCAGGAATCATACGGGGATGGGAAAGAAGGGCTTTTATAAGGGCTGATGGACGATCCATATCTCCCTTTCTGGTGATAACTTCCTGCAGATCCGGATGAGACAAGGTTCTTATCAGAGATTCCATATCTTTTTCAGAGATCTTCTGCCGAATCTGAAAGAAGTGAAACCCCCTCACAATCTCATGACCAAAATCTGCTTTCCAGGCAAGTTCATATGATGCCATGGCCTTCTGGCTGAAGTCATCCATTTCAATAGACCGGATCGCAACCTCTGCTGCGTGACGGGCTGCCCGGATACCCGTATACACTCCGCCACCTGAGGTAGGTTTTGCCATAGCTGCCGCATCTCCTGCAATAAGTATCCGGTCATCATAGGATCTCGTCAATGTTCCCAGAGGGATAGTCCCGCTGACAAAGTGGGTAGCCTTGTTTTGAAAGGGTCTAATAAACTCGGAGAAGCGTTCCTTCACGTGATGAATTCCACAAAGACCTATCCGTGTCCGGTCCGGATGCAAGGGGATCATCCATCCGAAAAATTCAGGAGATGCATTCGGATATACCTGCACATGGTCGGGGGGAAGAGCATGGTGCACATCACATTGCAGTCCAGAAAGATATACCGGGGCACGGGGTATCCCGACCATCCGGCTGATTGAACTCCGGGGACCGTCTGCTGCGATGAGCATCGAATACGAAACATCCTCTGGTCCATTGATTCCTTTCAGATGAAGAATCCCTGATGTGCGCGAAATACCAGTTGCTATCGTCTTCAGTTTTATTTCTGCACCGGCATCTGCTGCTGCTTTTCCCATCTCATGATCCAGTGCTCCCCGGTCAACCACATATGCCATAGTTCTGCCGGCATCAAATGAACAGGTTGCCTCTCCTGCGTGCACATCCGCACCAGAGACGGTATTAAGGACAGATGACTGGGAGACTTCGCATTCTCGAAAAGCACTATCGGAGAGCAGACCTGCACATTGCACAGGATATCCAAAATGTGCCTGTTCTTCGATAAGTAACGTTTTAAGACCGGATTTTGCACAAATTCTGGCGGCTGTGGATCCCACCGGTCCTCCACCTACAATGGCAACATCATATGTCCGGTTCATGTTCTGGTATAGTACTCTTCATAACCGGCAATCAACTCACCGGAGAACAGACCTTTGTACTCGTCACACCAACGTCTAAAGGCAGATGGCGACAGAACCTGAATTTAAATATAAGCAATGTATTATCATTCGCAATGATGTGAAGATGAGTTGTGGGAAAAAATGTGCTCAGGCAGGACATGCGGCAATCGGTGCATATGAGAAAAGTTCCCTGACACTTAAAAAAGCATGGATGAATGAGGGCCAAAAAAAGGTGGTTTTGAAAGCATCAGATCAAAAGACGTTATTTGAACTGAAAACCCTCGCAGAATCGGCAGGAATTGCAGCGGTTCTCATTCAGGATGCGGGAATGACGGAGATACCACCCGGCACTATTACCGCTCTTGGTCTTGGACCGGCGAAATGTGAAGACCTTGATAAAATTACCGGGTCCCTTCCATTACTATGATGGAAAGTCCCTGGGATATTGATAGGGAACTTGGTCTCCATTACTATCGGACTGAATCACCTGGCACCGGAGGAGTACTAAGAGACCTGCCTGAGGATTTTGAAGTTCATGAAATTGCAGAGCATACGTACTCCGAGGGACCATACCTTATCTGTTCCCTGAAGCGGAGGAACTGGGATCAGCACCGTGCAATAAAAGCGATAGCATCAGGACTAGGCATCAGTCATCAGCGGATAGGTTTTGCAGGGACGAAGGATAAACGGGCCGTTACCACACAGTTTATCTCGATGTATAAGATCAAGGCAGAAGAGTTATTACCACTTTCGATTCCTGATATTACTCTGACCGCTCTTGGAACATCACAACATCCGATAAGACTTGGAGATCTCCAGGGGAACAGTTTTACAATTCGTATCAGGAGAATATCAGATTCATCATTATTAACTTCCCTGGAAATCTTTCAGAAATCCATCAGGGAAGGTATACCAAATTATGTCGGCTATCAGCGGTTTGGTGTCTCACGACCGGTCACACATCTTATCGGATTTGAGATACTGAAAGGGAATTACCAGGAAGCTGTCAGGGTGATGATTGGAAAACCAGGCTCGCAGATGGAGGATCATGAACAGGAAGGAAGGGCTTGTTATCTTGAGACTGAAGATGCTGCCCGGTGTCTTCATCTCCTCCCTCCCCGGTTATCACTTGAACGTTCTTTGCTTCATCATCTGGTATCAAATCCCGGGGATTTTCTGGGTGCCATCCTGCAACTCCCCCGGACTCTTCGTTCTATGTATGTGAGTGCGGTGCAGTCATGGATTTTTAATACTGCATTAAGCATGCGTATCCGGGATGGCTATTCATTATTCGAACCGGAAGTCGGAGACCATCTTATCTGGCCAGATGGAAGGACTGATACAATCTCCCCGGCGACCATCCATGCAGCGAAGGTTCAGGTAAAAAGAAATAAATGTGCCCTCGCACTGGTTCTCCCCGGGGGGTCGGATATTCCTGATACCGGGCCTGATGACAGAAATATCAATGCCATCCTTGAAGAGAAGGGTATTACCCGTCAGATGTTTGAGAAGGTATCATCTGTTCTTGATACAAAATTTGCCGGATCGTTTCGTCCCATGCTGATGAAGACAGATCTGACATATGAGATTATTGAAGGAGATCTTCTTGTCAGATTCTCTCTGCCTCCCGGTCAGTATGCAACAACGATCCTTCGTGAACTCATGAAAGCAGATCCAATGAATATGGTTTGACCCAACATGCTCTTTCAGGATCTGACCACACGCCATTTTGTGATAAGGTTTTCACCAGCCATGAACTGAGTAATGAGATCCAGTTTCAGAAGATCTGATACATCACGGGGATGAAGGCCGGTAACCAGTGAGGGTGTGTCCTCTCCGCCGGCGATGAAAGGAAGATGAATGAGCAGAAGTTCGTCGATAAGATCTTCCTGGAACATGTTGCCGTTGAGGGTAGACCCTCCTTCTATCATCAGTGATTGTACGGAATATTTGTCAAAGAGTAAGCGCATCAGAACCGTAAGATTAACGAATTCATCTCCACAGATCTCGATGTGAGCTCCTTTTTCTGCCAGAATCGCACACTTCTCCTTATCCGCCCGGCCAGATACGGCTATAATGGTTGGTGCATCAGGTGAGAGGACATTTGCATCCGGAGATATGTCTGCCTTTGAAGACGGAATGACTCGGATTGGATTTTTTCCTTCTACATGTCTGACGGTCAGAAAGGAGTTATCTATCCGTATGGTATTGGCCCCGACCATGATGGCATCAGAATCAGCCCTGATCTGATGGAGCAGTACTTCAGCCTCATGAGACATAAACTGCATCAGGAGCTTTGATGAGGCGCCCCTTGTAACTGTGAGTTTTCCATCAATAGTCACTTCTGATACCAAGGTAACATAAGGGCGGTTTATATAGTCAGACATATGTAACAGTAATGTTTGATGGAACAGGACTAATATATGCTGTGAGATTTGAACTGATATCCACGATCTCATAGAGGAAAGTTCATCAGGAGTTGTGCAAAGGTGGGACGTTCATCGGCAGAAATATCTCATATCATTATCAACGACTGAGCGAAGAATGAATATTACTGCATTTCGGTACAGGTTTATCAGGTATCTCGAGCCGATAGCAGAAATATGTAAAAGGGCCGGGCTTTCTCCCAACATCATTACGATATTCTCAATTCTGACCGGCTGTTTCTGCTCATTATCCTATATATTGCATTCATACTTTATCGGCAGTCTTTTTTTGTTCTGTTCTGCAATTCTGGATCTCGTCGATGGATCAGTTGCCCGGATGACGGGCAGGGAGACCAGATTTGGGGCGGTTTTTGACTGGATTGCAGATAAATATGTGGATACTATCGTCCTTCTGGGGGTAGGTCTTTCAGGAATTCCCATTATCTCCGGAGTTCTGAAGATCTCCCCGGTCTGGGATTTTGGTATTGTGGCGGTTGCGATTATCGGGTCGATGATGAACACATTCATCAAACCGGTGACTTATGCCGAGATTGGATTTACCGAGCGGAAAGAAGGGAAGATTGATGATCCCCTGGAAGGAATCGGATTTTTTGGAAGACCTGAAACAGTTCTGGTGCTCGTTCTCGGAGGTCTTACCGGGTTTATCTGGATATCTGTTCTGATAATTGCTCTCTGTACTAATCTCTCTGCACTTCAGAGGATTGTGTATCTGTACCGACGATACTCTTAATCTCTTTTTCATATGACTGAACAAGATCTCCGGCAAAATCTCCAAGAGCAGGGATGAGCCTGAAAAGGCTGTATGCAAGAACAATAAGGAATATCAGGGCAATACCCTCTGCAAAAATATTGTGCGCCCAGAAGAAACTGGAGTATCCATATTCCTGATTCCCCGAAATGTCCGGCAGCCATGAAAATGACTGGCTGGTGTATGTGATAATTACTCCGGCATTTCGAAACAGGTTCAGGACATAGATGACCGGAGCAATGAGGAGGAATGCAAGACACTTTTGTCTGGTTGTTGTAGGAACTGCTGATGCGACACCAAGCATGATTGCGATAGCCTGAATGCCCGTACATGCAAGGATTATTTCAACTCTGAAAAACCCACTTTGAAAGGTATTCCACAACACAAGATATACGGGATACCCCAGAAGCTGGAGGATAAGATAGGTGTGGTGGACTACGGTTGTTATCAGGTACTTTCCTATCTCTTCAACAAATGCGAATGGCGCATAAATAATAAATGCTACCCCAGCAGCCCGTGTCAGGCTCATAACTGCATCATTCCCCTTCAGAAGAAGCCGTGTGGTTATGATGAGGAAAGGAATAGATAACAGAGCCATCACCGGATACAGGATATTACTATCCTCTATCCACGTCGGAAGACCGCCGATAAAGACGATGATGATTGTTATCCAGGCAATGATGGCTGCATAGGTCCGGTGTCTTCCCGGAACCAGAGCGAAAAGGAAAAACAGGCAGGAAACAGGAATAAGAAGTTCAAACATTTCCCATATTGTCTTATTGATGATCAGATAATTCTTCTCTCACTTGTAGTATCTGATCTTCTGGTATGCCAGGCATGCTGTATGTTTTAAATGTTTCTTTGTCAGACCTTATTGTATGTTTTGTGAGAAGTGCGGAAAATTATTAAAAAATCAGGCAGGCTCTTTCATCTGTACCTCCTGTGGCTGGGAGAAAGAAGGCCATGGTGAGACAAAGATGAAGATCACCGATAAAAGAAAAGAGAAAGAGATAGTGATTGTCGATGATACCGAGTCAGTCCGCACTCTGCCCACCATTGCTGTAAAATGCCCCAATTGTGGGAATGGAGAAGCATTCTGGTGGCTCCGGCAGCTTCGGTCTGCTGATGAAAGTGAGGTCCGGTTCTTTCGGTGTACAAATAGTAAATGTAACCATACCTGGCGTGAGTACGATTAATATTTAGTCATATTATATATTTCATAAAATCCAATATTTTTTGTTTTTTTGGAGATTCCCTATTGGAATATATCAAGATAACACAGATAATTATCAGATATCGTGTGTGATTGAATAGATATTAATAATATGTGTTAGATTTTACGATTTCCT
>ENA-UOYA01001933-UOYA01001933.1-activated-sludge-metagenome-genome-assembly--contig:-NODE-1933-length-20792-cov-33.162367_pt1 | contig 20792 bp, 14 predicted proteins | sample MGYA00238163_ERZ764804 | MGnify/ENA primary metagenome ERZ764804 (study PRJEB28919, sample SAMN05720223) | activated sludge metagenome | isolation source: Anaerobic digester | place: Hong Kong... | reverse complement strand
GAATCGCGCTTGACCGTTGTATGGGCTTGTGTTATGATGAAAACAGAGGAACAAAAAAGATGGATACTGATTCATCATCGAAATCGGATGTTCTTACCGGTGGCGATGGGATAAACACAGAAGAAAAACACGGGTGGAGTTTGACGCAAGCTTGGGAGGGCCTGGTGCGATTGGGCCTGGGCGAAGTGACGCTGCGAGTGGGAGCAGGGTTGGTTTCGCTTGCTTTGATTCTGTTGGTAATTTGGGTGATGAGCACATTTTATCTGCAGGGCAAGCTACGACCAAGTCAAAACATTGATGAAATGAACGCCCTGGCTTTGGCACAAATACAGCCAACACCGACCCCTCAACCGGTCTTGCCGTCTCTTTCGGTGACGGGCATGGCTGCTGCGTCAGGGGTTCCGCGCCTGGCGTTGTTGCACACCATTCTGCCGGCCAAGCCACGTTACGATTCTGTGGTTTATACGGTGCAGCCGGGTGATACAATCTTTGGCATTGCTGAACGGTTTGGGCTGAAACCGGAGACGATTTTGTTCGGCAATTACGACGTCTTGGCGGATAACCCACACTTTTTGCAGCCTGGGCAGGAATTGAAGATTTTGCCGACCAATGGGCTGATTTATCGCTGGAACAATGGCGATAACTTGAAAAAGGTGGCTGAGTTTTACGGTGTGACACCCGAGGTGATCATCAATTGGCCGGGCAATCATCTTGATCCGGCAACGATTGGTGATTATGCTTTTCCGAATATTGCAGCTGGAACCGAGCTGTTTGTGCCCGGTGGCGTGCGCACCTTTATCACCTGGAGCGCTCCGCGCATTACTCGACGTGACCCAGCTGTGGCAAAGATTTTGGGCCCTGGCTATTGTGGCACGGTCAGCGATGGTGCCATTGGGCAGGGTACGTTTGTTTGGCCAAGCACCAATCATTTCCTGTCCGGTTATGATTATTCTCCGGCTACCAATCACTATGGCATTGATGTGGATGGCGATATGGGGTCACCCATTTATGCGGTGGATGGCGGGGTGGTGGTCTATTCGGGCTGGAATGATTATGGTTATGGCAATGTGATTGTGATTGATCATGGCACGGGTTGGCAGTCTTTGTATGCCCATTTGGATCAAATCAACGTTGCCTGTGGCGCAAGCGTTTATCAAGGGCAGCTGATTGGGTTGATGGGCAGTACGGGCCGTTCTACGGGGCCGCATCTGCACTTCGAACTGCGTACGGATCATGCGTACGTGAACCCGTGGGATTATTTGCCATAGGAAGGAGGTGTGCATGACTGCTGTGGCAGCAGTGCGACCTTCTCCCATTGCAGGAACCTGGTATAGCGGCAAAGCCGAGGTGTTGGCGCGGCAGGTGGATGGCTGGATGGATCAGGCAATGCTGCCGCCTTTAGAAGGAGCTGTGATTGGGGTGATGGCTCCTCATGCTGGGCATCGTTATTCAGGGCGTACGGCAGCACACGCCTTTCGGGCAGTTCGTGGACAGACGCGCCCCTTGGTGGTGATCTTGTCTCCTTATCATGCCTGGTCGCAGGCTGCGTTATTGACGACCGCACATGCGGCCTATCAGACACCTTTGGGTCAGGTGCGGGTGGATGTAGATGGCCTGGCGCAGGTAGATGAGGGCCTGGCGGAGCGACGGCAACCGGTCTTGCGGCGTGTGGCGTTTGACGAGGAACATTCGCTTGAAATTGAGTTGCCCTTCTTGCAGCGGGCTTTGAGCGGGGATTTTCGTCTGTTGCCGTTGATGGTGCGTTCACAGGATTGGAATTTTCTATCTGCATTGGCAGATGTTTTGGCGCATGTGTTGCGCAATCAGCCGGATGCGCTGTTGGTGGCAAGCACGGATTTATCGCACTTCTATCCGCTTTCTGTGGCGCAGCAATTGGATGCTGAAATGTTGCGCCGTGTGGCTGCTTTTGACCCGCGGGCGGTGTTAGAAGCGGAGCGTAGCCGGGTGGGGTTTGCCTGTGGGGTGGGGGCGGTGGTAACGATGCTGTTGGCTGCTCAGCGCCTTGGTGCGGATGCGGCACAAGTTGTGCATTACAGCACGTCCGCAGAAGAGACCGACGATGTCAGCTCGGTGGTTGGGTATGGCGCCGCGTTGGTGCTGAAGCGAGGTTGAAGCTTGCCCAACTATGTGCGCGTGGCGGTAAATGTTCCCCTGGCAACAGGGGTTTTTGATTATCATTTATCTGAAGAGCTATCTGAGCGGGTGCAGGTGGGCTGTTTGGTGGTGGTCCCGTTGGGAACGCGCCGCGTTCAGGGCGTGGTGTTGCAAAGATTGGAAGAACCGGAAGTTCTGCAGACGCGCCCGGTGGAAGCGCTGTTGGATGATGAGCCGGTGTTGACTTCGGCACAACTGGCCCTGGCGCAATGGATGGCAGAGGAGATGCTGACGCCGTTGGCGTTATGTATTGACCTGATGTTGCCGGCCGGTCTTCGTCAACATGCGGATCGTTTGTATGTTTTGCAAGCCGGGGTAAGCCCACAAGTGACGACGGCAGCTTTGCAGCACAAGATTTTGTTGCTGTTGCAGGAGCGCGGGCCGTTGCGAGGACGGCAATTGGAGGCGTTGTTGCCACATCGTCGTTGGCAAGAGGCTGTGCGAGCTTTGGTGCGCAATGGCTGGGTGGTGGATCGCCCGGTGTTGTTGCCACCACAAGCGCGCCCGCGCCTGGCAAGGACGGTTTACCTGATCGAGCCGCCGCATGTTGCTCAACAGCGTTTGCGGGAACATAGCAACCCGGGCGCGGCGTTGGAGCGACGGTTGCGCATGGTGCAAAGCCTGGCGGAGCAAGCCGGGCCTGTGCTGGTGACATGGGTGTATGCCGAGAGTGGCGGCAATGCAGCAGACCTGCGCCGGTTAGAAGAGCTGGGCCTGGTGCGCTTTGGCGAGGAGGAATGGTTGCGTGATCCTTTGCAGGGTATGGAGGTGATGCCGGTAATGCAGCCGCCTACCTTGACACAGGATCAGCAAACGGCATGTGCGGCTTTGTTTGATGCATTGCGCTCTGGTCAGATGCAGCCCTTTTTGCTGCACGGCGTTACTGGCTCGGGGAAAACAGAAATTTATTTGCAAGCTGTGGCGGAGGCGTTGCGCTTGGGTCGTCAGGCACTGGTGCTCGTGCCGGAGATTTCGTTGACGCCGCAAACGGTGCGGCGTTTTATGGCGCGTTTTCCGGGGCAGGTGGGCCTGGTGCATTCGCAGCTTTCGGATGGGGAGCGCTATGATACCTGGCGGCGGGCACGACGGGGTGAGTTGCCGGTTGTGGTCGGGCCGCGCAGCGCTTTGTTCACGCCGTTGCCGAACCTGGGCCTGATTGTGCTGGATGAATGCCATGATGCATCGTATGCGCAGAATGAGGCTCCGTTTTACAATGCTGTGACCGTGGCCGAGACCTATGCGCGGCTTGTGCAAGCGGTGTTGGTGTTGGGCTCGGCAACGCCCTCGGTTGAGCAGGCGTTTCGGGCGCAGCAACAACATTGGACGGTGTTGAAGCTGCCGCTGCGTTTGCTGGCGCATCGGCAAATGGTGCAGACGCAACGGGTGGAAGGGGGGATGCAGACTGGAGGGGGAGAAGATGGGCTGACTTCTCTGCCTTTGCCGCCGGTAACGGTGGTGGATATGCGCGAGGAGCTCAAAGCTGGTAACCGGTTGATGTTTAGCCGGGGCTTACAGGCAGCTCTTGGCGAGGTATTGGCCCGTCAACAGCAAGCAATTTTGTTCCTCAACCGCCGCGGCTCGGCAACCTATGTCTTTTGTCGAAAGTGTGGGGCAGTGGTGCGCTGTCCGCGTTGTGATTTGCCATTGACCTTTCATGAGGGACGGCAAAGCCTGGAATGTCATACCTGCAACTATCGCCGGCAGATGCCGAAGCGTTGTTCAGAATGTGGCAGCGATCAAATTCGGCAATATGGGGCGGGGGTGGAAAAGGTTGAGGCAGAAGTGCAGCGTTTGTTCCCATCTGCGCGCACCTTGCGTTGGGACGCAGAAACAGCACGGCATAAGGGTGCTCACGATCTGTTGCTTTCGCATTTTGTGCATCATCGAGCGGATGTGCTGATTGGCACGCAGATGTTGGCAAAGAGCCTGGATTTGCCATTGGTGACTTTGGTGGGGGTGGTGCTCGCTGATGTGGGGCTAAATTTTCCAGATTTTCGTGCTGCGGAGCGCACGTTTCAGCTATTGACGCAGGTGGCAGGGCGTGCTGGCCGCAGTTCTCTGGGGGGGCAAGTGTTTTTGCAGACCTTTCAGCCGGATGCTGCGGCGATTCAATTTGCGGCGCGCTATGACTGGGATGGTTTTTATGCCTGGGAATTGGAGCAGCGCCGCAAGATAGGCTATCCGCCATTTGCGCGGCTGGTGCGGCTGGAATATCGCGATGAGACCGCTGAGGCGGCGCGTAAGGCAACTGAAGCTCTGGCACAACGTTTGCGGCTTTTTCTTGAAGAGGAAGAAAGCGCAGCGACAAGGATGATCGGGCCGGTGCCGTGTTATTATGAGCGATTGGATGGAAAGTTTCGCTGGCAGATTCTGTTGTGTGGGCCGCAGCCGACACGCTGGTTGCGCCGATATTTGCCATTGGGTGAACAGTGGCGGGTGGAAGTGGACCCAATGAGCGTATTGTGATTTTATTTTGAATGTAGCCAAAGCCCTCTTTACATCTACCCAATTGGTAGTAAGATAGCAGCAACTGAAAAATAGCACAGGAGCGAACAATGACAAAACCGAACGGAACGCTTTCTGCCACCCGCAAGGTGGCTGATTTTTTGGGCTTGCGCCGTAGCATGGTGGCGATGTTGGGCATGGTGGTGCTGGTGGGCATGGGGGAAAACATGGCCGAGCGCTTTTTGCCAATTTATTTGATTGCGTTGGGTGGCAGTGCACTATCGGTCAGCTTTTTGAATGGGATGGATAACCTGCTCAGCGCTTTATATTCGTTCCCGGGCGGCTATTTGAGCGACCGACTAGGCTATAAACGTGCTTTGGCAGTGTTCAACTTGATTGCAATGGCAGGATATGCGATTGTCATTTTGGTGCCGAGTTGGTGGGCGGTGATTGCAGCTGCGGCGTTGTTCCTGTCCTGGTCGGCGATTTCTCTGCCGGCGACGATGAGCCTGGTGGCAGCGGTTTTGCCGGATCAGAAGCGCACGATGGGTGTTTCTATGCATTCATTGGTGCGGCGTGTGCCCATGGCATTGGGGCCAGTGGTGGGCGGTTTGTTGATCACCTGGAAGGGCGATGTTGTGGGCGTGCGACTGGCATTTGTGGCGGCTTTTGGATTGGCATTGTTGGCGTTGGTGATGCAGCAGCTCTTTATTGAAGACCGTCCGCGCGCGGCACATGCCGAACCCAACCCGTTTCGTCTGTTTGCGTTCATGACGCCAGCGTTTCGCACGTTGTTGGTTTCTGATATTCTGGTGCGTTTCAGCGAACAGATCCCTTATGCTTTCATGGCCATTTGGGCCATCAAGAACAATGGGCTTTCGCCGGTGCAGTTTGGCTTGTTGACGACGATTGAGATGGTGACGGCAATGTTGGTGTACATTCCCGTTGCTTATTTAGCAGACCGTGGCTCTAAGAAGCCGTTTGTCGCAATTACGTTTGGCTTTTTCACGCTCTTTCCGTTGTTGTTGATGTTTTCCAATCGGTTTGAACTGTTTGTGTTGGCTTTTATTGTGCGTGGGCTGAAAGAATTTGGTGAGCCAACTCGCAAAGCGTTGATTATGGACCTGGCCCCGGAAGGGCAAAAAGCGGCTATGTTTGGCTTGTATTATTTGTTGCGAGATGTGATTGTTTCGTTGGCTGCTTTTGCAGCAGGGTGGCTGTGGAATGTTTCGCCGCAAGTCAACTTTTTGACGGCGTTTGGCTTTGGCGTGTTGGGCACACTGTTCTTTATCATTTTTGGCCGGGACGTGAACGTAACCAAAGAGGCAGTTGTAAATTAACTGGGCTGTCATAAAGGTTGGCTTTTTAAACCACTTGAAGAACAGTCTATGGTGGATTCAGCACACCCTCACAGAGAAAGAGGGGATGATTGGATGTGGAAGTGAGATCTGGTAGACCGCCAATCAACCATTTCGGGGATAAACAACCCGATTTGCGTATATGCAAATGCAAAGAAATATTGTATAATATGGTATCTTTTGAATGATTCAATCTGCTGCAAGGTTTAAGTGTTGCAGCGCCGGGTTGTGAGACCTGGACAATCAAAGGTGTTTCGCTCTCAATGGTTTGTGAGAGCTTGGTTTGATAAAAGAGAATTTGGCCGAACGGAAGTTTTCTGAAGCGTGTGGGTTGTGTTAGCCCTTTAAGGAGCACGTTCAGAAAGAAGCAGGAAGCGCTTTGAGAGGCGAGCTTTGATCAACTTTAATTGTCGTTGCGCTGATTCAGAAACGTTTGTCTGAGAGACCGGAATAGCCGCTTTCTGGGGGTGTTTCCATTCCCCAAAAATCTTTTTTCAAGACACCAGAACATTGTTCCCTCACAACATCTGCTGCTGCACTGCTGCAAAAGATGAGGTGACTTGGGACGCACAATTACAGCGCTAAGGGTACAAAAGCGTAACCCCAACCGGGTGAATATTGACCTGGATGGGGAGTTCGCGTTTGGCCTGGCGCGCATTGTGGCAGCCTGGTTATCGGTTGGGCAAGTGTTGGAAGAGGGGCAAATTGAAAAGCTGCGTGCCCAAGATACAGTAGAAGTGGCGTATCAGAAAGCATTACAATTGCTCAGTTATCGTGAGCGCAGCGAAGCAGAGATTCGTCGTCGTTTGACCGATGGTGGTTTTGACAGAGAGGTGACGGATGCCGTGCTGCTGCGCCTGCGCGAGGCTGGTTTGGTGCAAGATGACCGGTATGCCCGGCAATGGGTAGAAAGCCGGTCGCTTTCGCGCCCGCGCGCTCGACGAGCATTGGCAGCGGAATTGCAGCGTAAGGGAATCGCAAAAGAAACAATTGAGCAAGCCCTGGAGGATGCAGCCCCTGAAGAGGATCTGGCTTATGCGGCGGCAAGCAAACAGGCGCGTCGACTGCAAGATTTGCCGTTGGATACGTTCCGGGCGCGGTTGGGTGGTTTTTTGGCCCGGCGCGGCTTTGGCTATGATGTTTCCGGCGAGGTGCTTCGACGGGTGTGGAGCGAATTGCATCCAAATGGGGATGAAGAATTGAGTGGAATAAGAAGAGGAGAGAAAAATGGGTAATGGACTTGGTTGGGTATTGATTCTGGTTGTGGACTTGATTGTGTTGGTCGCGGCTGTGTATTTTCTGACGCGCTATTTGTTCAATCGTTTTCGCCATGAGCAAAAATTGCAGGCGGATAACATCGTTTTGTTGGCGCAGGAAGAAGCGCGAAAGATTGAGCTTAAGGCCAAAGATCAGTCTTTGAAACTGCTGCAAGAGGCAGAAGAAGAAATTGCCCGACGGCGTGCGGAACTTGGCCGTGAGGATGAGCGTTTGCAAAAGCGCCGGGCAGAGTTGGATCATCGCGTGGAGCGTGCAGAACAGCGCGAACAGTTGTTGAATAAGCGTCAAAGTGCGTTGGATAAGCGGGTAAATGAAATTGAAAAGATGGGCGCGCAAAAAATCGAAGAATTGCAGCGCGTGGCACAGATGACGCAGGAAGAAGCCCGGGCGGTGGTTTTGGCTGAAGCTGAAAAAGAAGCTCGCGCGGATATGGCGCGCATCATCCGACAAATTGAAGCGGAAGCGCGCGCTGAAGGTGAGAAGCGGGCGCGCAGCTTGATTGCTGATGCAATTCAACGGGTGGCATCTGACCATGTGGCGGCGGTTTCCACTTCGCTGGTTTCGCTGCCCAATGATGAGATGAAGGGGCGCATTGTTGGCCGAAATGGGCGCAATATTCGCGCCTTTGAGCAGGCGGCCGGGGTGGATGTGATTGTGGATGACACGCCGGAAGCGGTCACCATTTCTTGCTTTGATCCGGTACGGCGCGAGGTGGCGCGGCGCGCCTTGGAGCGTTTGATTTTGGATGGCCGTATTCACCCGGCGCACATTGAGAAGATTCTTAATGAAGAGCAGCGCGAAGTGGAAAAGGCGATCGTTGAGGCTGGCGAACAGGCAGCTTATGATGCCGGTGTGCCGGGGCTGCATCCGGAGGTGTTGCGTGTTTTGGGCCGGCTTAAGTATCGCACGTCTTATGGGCAGAATCAGCTGGCCCATGCTGTGGAAGTTGCCAAGTTGGCAGCAGTGCTAGCAGCAGATTTGGGCGCCAATGTGGAAGTGGCTCGGGCAGGTGGTTTGTTGCATGACCTGGGCAAGGCGTTGGATCATAATACGGATGGCACTCATGCCATGATTGGGGCTGAATTTGCCAAACGCTATGGGGTGAACCCCAAGGTGGTCAATACGATTGCTTCTCATCATCATGAAGTGGATCAGGAATCGGTTGAGGCAGTTATTGTTGAAGCTGCTGATGCTATTTCAGGTGCGCGCCCTGGTGCACGCCGCGAAGACCTGGAAGCATATATCAAACGCCTGCGCGCCTTGGAAGAGATTGCCAATTCGTTCGCTGGGGTTTCGCAGAGTTATGCCATTCAAGCTGGGCGTGAAGTGCGCATCATTGTCCGTCCAGAGGATGTGGATGATTTGGCTTCAGCTCGCCTGGCGCGTGATATTGCCAAAAAGATTGAAGAGACCATGCAGTATCCAGGGCAGATTAAGGTGACTGTCATCCGCGAGATGCGCGTAACTGAGCTTGCTCGTTAATCAGCCAGTTAAAAAAACAGGGTCGGCTTCAAAGCCCGACCCTGTTTTTTTTATATTCACTACAAGTTATTCAATGAATTGACCGTTGCGATAGAAGACTTCGCCATCTATCAGAATTTCAGAGTCGGTGCGCATGTCGCAGATCATATCCCAGTGAATGGCGCTGCGGTTTTTGCTGCCGGTTTCGGGGTAGCCTGTGCCAAGGGCGATGTGGAAGGTGCCGCCAATTTTCTCGTCGAACAGGATGTTGCGGGTGAAGCGGTTGATTTCGAAGTTGGTGCCGATGGCGAATTCGCCCAGGTAGCGCGAGCCAACGTCGGTATCAACCATTTTCATCAAGAAAGCTTGATTGGCGCGGGCGCTGGCTTTGGCGACCCGCCCTTTTTCAAATGTCAGCTCAACACCTTCAACCATGGTGCCACTGTAAATGGCAGGGTAGGTGAAGCGCACCCAGCCATTGACTGAGTCTTCAACCGGGCCTGTGTAAATTTCGCCATCCGGCAGGTTGTGATGCCCGCAGGAGTTGTTGAATTTGCGGCCTTTGATGGATAGTGTCAGATCAACATTGGGGCCACGCAGTTGAACGCGGTCATGGCCCTCGATGCGTTTGATGTAGCGATTTTGGTTCTCTTCCACCTGACGCCAAAAGGCAACCGGGTCGGGTGTTTGTTCATCTACGTGGCAGGCACGGAAGGCAAAGTCAAGATATTCTTCCAGGCTCATGCCAGCTTGCTCAGCATAAGCTGCGGTGGGATACATGGTGCTAATCCAGCGCATTTTGCCGGCGGCAGAGCGATCGAGGATGGGCTGTTGAGCAGCGGAGATAGCCTTCATGCGGCGGGAAACACGGCTTGGGTCTACGCCCTCGGTGGCGTTCAGGATTGTCTCTGAGTAAAGGCGAATGCGCACATCGAACTGATCGGCGGCCAGTTTGTGGAAGGTCGGGATGAAATCTAACTGGTCGTTGCTTGCGACCTGATAGAAGATGCGGTCTTGCTGGGGCATGCTGAAGAGCAGGTGTGGGTGACCCCCGCGTTCCAGGACGCGGCGATAAATATGCTCCACAACCGGTTCAGCAGCGGTGGTAGCTTCAATGACGACCCGATCACCAGGATTGACGGCGACCGAATAATCTACGATTGTACGAGCCATTTTTTCCAGACGCAGTGTGTTCAACAGGCCCTCCCGCAAGAGTGGATTATTAAAAAATTATAACACAGCTTATTTTCTTGGGCTATAATTGGGGCAGGCAAATTTTGATAGAGAATTTACTGACATTGAGGAAATTGTGAAACAATTGCTACAGTTTATGCGTGATGGTAGGACAGAAGTGGCGGATGTGCCGGTGCCACAGGTGCGGCCTGGAATGGTGTTGGTGCGGACGGTGACCTCGTTGGTCTCGGCGGGCACAGAGCGGATGGTGGTGGAGTTTGCCGAGAAAAGTCTGGTGGGCAAGGCGCGCTCGCGCCCCGATTTGGTACGTCAGATGGTGGATAAAGCTCGCCGTGAAGGTGTGCTGACGGCACTTTCTTCGGCTTTCAACCGCTTGGATCAGCCGATGACGCTGGGCTATTCTTCGGCAGGCATTGTGCTTGAGGTGGGCGCAGGTGTGACTGATTTCAAGCCGGGTGATCGGGTTGCTTGCGCTGGTGGTGGCTATGCTGTCCATGCTGAGTACGTGGTTGTGCCGCAGCGCTTGGTGACACATTTGCCGGATGAAGTCAGTTTCGAAGCCGGGGCTTTTACGACCTTGGGCGCCATTGCTTTGCACGGGCTGCGATTGGCAAACCCGCAAGTGGGGGAGCAAGTGGCTGTGATTGGGTTGGGACTGTTGGGGTTATTGGCTGTGCAATTGGCACAGGCGGCGGGCTGCACTGTGTTTGGGGTAGACCTCTCGCAGCAGCGGGTGGAATTGGCGCGAAAACTAGGGGCCAATGCGGCGCTGCGCGGTCAGGCCGAGGAGTCAGGGTTGGCGTTTTCACAAGGACGGGGGTTTGATGCGGTTTTGATTTGTGCGGATACGCCTGCCAATGATCCGGTGGAGCTTGCCGCAACCCTATGCCGCGACCGCGGTGTGGTGGTGGCGGTTGGGGCGGTGGGGCTAAAATTGCCGCGCAAGCCATATTACGATAAGGAAATAGATTTTCGCATTTCTCGTTCTTATGGTCCAGGGCGTTATGACCCGGCCTATGAGGAGCGCGGTCGCGACTACCCGATTGGCTATGTGCGTTGGACGGAAGGACGTAACTTTGAGGCTGTGGTGGCGCTGATGGCAACCGGCAGGCTTGATGTTTTGCCGCTGATTTCCCATCGTTTTCCAATTGAGCAGGCGGTGCAGGCTTATCAGTTAATCACGGGCAAGCGCGGCGAACCGTTTTTGGGGGTTTTGTTAACCTATTCGCAAGATGATATCATTTTGCAGCGCCTGGTGATCAATCCGGCTGTGCAGTCGGTGACTGCGGTGCGTGGGGGGCTGGGGGTTTTGGGCGCTGGCAATTATGCTTCGGCTGTGTTTTTGCCAGCAGTGCAGCGCGTGGGTGGGTTGGAACGGGTGATGATTGCAAGTGCGTCGGGTGTGACAGCGCGCCATGCCATGCAGCGTTTTGGCTTCGGCTTTGCTAGCTCGGATGAGCAGCAAGTGTTGCAAGATGAGCGGGTAGGGGTGGTGGCTATTCTGACCCGTCACAATCACCATGCCCGGCAGGTGCTGAGCGCGTTGCATTTGGGCAAGGCGGTGTTTTGTGAAAAGCCGCTGGCGTTGAATGAGGAAGAATTGGCAGAGATTGAGCGTGAGCTATCCAAGCCGGGCGTGCCGTTGTTGATGGTGGGCTTTAACCGACGCTTTGCGCCGTTTTCGCAGCGTTTGAAGGCTTTTTTTGAAGGGCGGCGCGAGGCGCTCTTTTTGGATTATCGCGTCAATGCGGGGTATTTGCCGGCAACACACTGGCTGCACGATGCGCAACAGGGCGGCGGGCGGATTATTGGCGAAGGGTGTCATTTCATCGATTTTGCCACTTTTTTGGTCGGGCAGGTGCCGCAACGGGTGTGGGCGCAGGCCTTGCCGGATGGTGAGCGGTATCATGAAGATAACGTTGTGCTAAATTTTGCGTTTGCGGATGGTTCGCTGGCGACGATTTCGTATCTGGCCAATGGCGATAAGAGCTATCCCAAAGAGCAATTGAACGTGTTTTGCGGTGGACGGGTGGCGGCGTTGGATGATTTTCGTATGCTGGAGCTGGTTGGCGAAGGGCGCCGAACTGTGTTACGCAGTCCTTTGCGTCAGGATAAGGGGCATGAGGCCGGCTGGCGGGCATTTGTGCAGGTTTGTCAGGCGGGGGGGCTGCCGCCGATTCCGTATGCGCATTTGCTGGGGGTGACGCGGGCAAGCTTTGCGGCGGTTCAGGCATTGCGCAGCGGTCAGGTGGTGGAGATTGGGCCTGCAACGGTTTGAGACGGGCTGGAAAGTCCTTCGGCAGTTGGGCTGGCGGCAGGCCGGGGCATTTGCGCTTTATCAGCTACAGCTGCGCAGCGGTTGGTTGCGTGCGCGTTTGCCAATTGAGACCGCATTGCCGGCTGGGGTCATCCCCGCCCGGGGCCTATTGGCTGTGCCTGCGCCTGAGGCGTTGCGAGCTGCTTTGGGAGCAGATGGAGAAGCGGCTTTGTTGGCTGAGGCGGAGGAGCTATTGGCAGGACGGGTGCGCTTGTTTGGGGGCGGGCCGCGTCCGTTGCAGTTGAGTGTGCCGCAGCCGTTGCGTCATGCGTTGATGTATGGCGACCGTTTGGGGGAGCAGGATATCAAGTTCATTTGGGAGGCCGGACGGTTTGGCTGGGCGTTTGTGTTGGCGCGGGCCTACGCCCTGACGCATGATCGGCGGTTTCAGGAGGCGTTTTGGCGGCTTTTTGAGGACTTTGTGCGGGAAAATCCTTGTAATGCCGGGCCATACTGGACTTCGGCGCAAGAAGTGGCGCTGCGCTTGGCCGCGTTGGCTTTTGCCGGGACGGTGTTTGCTGAGGCTGCGTCGGCTGAGCAGTTGGCTCGCCTGGCAGGCAGTGTGCAGCAACATGCCCGCCGCATTTTGCCAACGATGCGTTATGCTGAGGCACAGCATAACAATCATGTGCTCAGCGAAGCTTTGGGGTTGTTCACAGCTGGGGTTTGGTTGGACGAAAAGGGATGGCAGCGACGCGGCTGGAGCTGGTTTGAAGGCGCGTTGCAGACACAAATTGCTGAGGATGGCAGCTATGTGCAGCAAAGCAGCAATTATCACCGGCTGATGTTGCAAGAAGCCTTGTGGATGGATGCTTTGGGGCGTCAGGTGGGATTGAGCTGGAGCCATGTGACACGCCAACGCCTGGCGCAAGCTGTGCGTTGGTTGTTGGCGCACATGGATGAAAATGGGCTGGTGATCAACCTGGGCAACAATGATGGCGCACTGGTTTTGCCGTTGGCGCCGGGGGGAGCAGAAGATTATCGTCCGGTAGCGCAGGCAGCAGCGGCGACGTTTTTGGGGCAGCTGGCTTTTGCGGATGGGGCGTGGAACGAAGCGCTTGTGTGGCTGCAGGTTGCTTTGCCCGAGCAAAGGTTGAGCTGGCCGGTCAACTCGGTGGCGGTGGGGCGGTTGAGTGGGGTTAGCAGTTGGGCAACGTTGCGCGCAGTGCGGTTTGCTGCGCGGCCAGCACACGCGGATCAGTTGCAGGTTGAAATGTGGTGGCAAGGTCAAAACCTGGTTTGCGACGCGGGGACGTATTTGTATAATGGTTTGCCTCCCTGGCAAAATGGCCTGGCAGGGGCGGACGTGCATAATGGGGTTTTGGTGGATGGGCAACAGCCAATGCGCCGGGCAGGGCGTTTTTTGTGGTTGGATTGGGATCAGGCAGAGTGGATTGAGCGCACGCAACAGCGTTTGGTGGTTGAACGGTATGGCTATGAGCGTCTGGGCGTGCGGCATGTGCGGCGCTTGGAATGGTTGGGGGGCGATGATTGGCAGGTGATTGATGACTTGTTGCCGCTGCGCCGCAGTGGGGAGCATGTCTTGACGTTGCATTGGTTGTTGGCCGATTTGCCCTGGCAACTGCGGGAGGATACGTTGATTTTTGAAGCGTTGGCTGGGCAGCTGCGTTTGACGGTGCGATTGGAAGGCGCGACGCAAGATGCAACCTTTTGCCTGGTGCGCGCCGGGATGTGCCTGGTCGGGGAGGGACAATCGGTTGAGCGGCGTGGTTGGGTTTCGCGGATTTATGGCGAGCGCGTGCCGGCGCTCTCGCTTAGCTGGCAGTTGCACACAAACTTGCCCGTGCGTTGGGTAACAAAGTGGCAATTAAAAAAGTAGATTGATTTTCGGGTGCCGTGATACAATTAAATCGTGCATATTTTATTGATCCATCAGGCGTTTGCTGGTCTAGATGAGGCAGGTGGGACGCGTCACATTGAAATGGCGCGCGCTTTGGTTGAGCGCGGTCATCGGGTGACGGTGATTGCCAGTCCGGTCAGTTATCTGACGGGGCAGCTGCGTTCGCAGCAAATGCGCTGGGTGGAGCGGCAAGATGTGGAACCGGGAATTGTGATCCTGCGCACGTATACGTATCCGGCCTGGCACCGAAGTTTTGTGCATCGTGTGGTGAGCTTTATTAGCTTTATGTTTTCATCCTTTTGGGTCGGGCTGGGGGTGCGGGCGGTGGATGTGGTTTGGGGCACGTCTCCGCCAATTTTTCAGGGTTGGACGGCCTGGTTGTTGGCCCGGTTGAAGGGGGCAAAGTTTGTGTTTGAGGTGCGCGATTTGTGGCCTGCGTTTGCGATTGCTGTGGGGGTGCTGCGCAATCGGTTGTTGATCCGTTTGTCTTTGTGGCTGGAGAGTTTTCTTTACCGACACGCGGATGGGGTGGTGGTAAATTCCCCGGGGTTTATTGAGCATGTGCAGGAGCGCGGAGCGGCGCAGGTGCATTTGATACCCAATGGCGCTTCGCCGGAGATGTTTGACCCGCAGGGCCGTGGGCAGGCGTTTCGACAGGCACATGATTTGGGAGATCGGTTTGTGGTTTTATACGCCGGGGCGCACGGCCTATCGAATGATTTGGGCGTGGTATTGCAGGCTGCTGCCCAACTGATGGAGCGAACGGATATCGTCTTTTTGCTGGTGGGAGATGGGAAAGAAAAGAAAAATTTGCAGGCACAGGCGCACACATTGGGGCTAAAGAACGTGTGCTTTTTGCCGCCTGTTTCAAAGCAGCAAATGGCAGAGGTTTTGGCAGCAGCAGATGCGGGATTGGCTATCTTGAAGCCGTTGGATCTATACCGCACCACTTATCCGAATAAGGTGTTTGATTATATGGCAGCTGGACGAGCTGTTTTGTTGGTGATTGATGGCGTGGTGCGTCAGGTGGTGGAAGAGGCGCAGGCGGGGTTGTTTGTTGAGCCGGGCAACCCGGCGGCGTTGGCTGAGGCGGTGCAGACCCTGGCGGACGATCCGCGTCGGGCACGGCAAATGGGCTTAGCGGGTCGGCGTTATGTGGAGCAGCACCTCAATCGTCGTGACATTACCGATCATTTTGCAAATTATTTGGAAAGTTTGGTGAACAAGGATTGATCTATGGCAGAACGGATTTTGGTGGTGGATGATGAAGTGGCACTTCAGGAGACTCTGGCCTACACATTGCAACGTCAGGGGTATGAGGTGGAGGTTGTGGGGGATGGGTTGTCAGCTTTGCGGGCGGCACGCGAGCACGAGCCTGATTTAATGATTCTCGATATTATGTTGCCGGGCATGGATGGCTTTGAGGTGTGTCGGGTGTTGCGTCAGGAAATGAATTTGCCGATTTTGATGTTGACCGCGCGCGATGATGAAATTGATCGTGTGGTGGGACTGGAGGTTGGGGCAGATGATTACCTGACCAAGCCATTTTCAATGCGCGAGTTGCTTGCGCGGGTCAAGGCTATGTTGCGGCGCGTGCGGATGATACGCGAGGAAAGCGAGGTGCAGCAACCTTCAACAGAGGGGACGGCGGAGGCGGGCTTGCTGCGTTTTGGCAATCTCGTCATTGATGAAAATCGTCATGAGGTGCGCTTGAATGGGCAAGTGGTGGTGCTGCGCCCGAAGGAATATGATTTGTTGCTGTTCTTCGCTCAGCATCGCCGTCAGGTTTTGTCACGCGAGCTGGTTCTGGAGCGGGTTTGGGGCTGGGAATATGTTGGCGATAGCCGGACGGTGGATGTGCATGTGCGCTGGCTGCGCGAAAAGCTTGAAGAGGATCCGGCCAACCCGACACGAATTGTAACGGTGCGTGGCACAGGCTATCGGTTTGAGGGATAGGAGACGATCATGCGGCGTTCCATGTTTTGGCGGATTGCGCTTCCATACATTTTATTGATTGTGGTGATCTTGGGTGGTTTGAGCATTTATGTAGTGCAATTTTTGCAGCAAAGTTATTTGGATAGCACCCGTACACGTCTTTTGGCAGAGACGCGCGCGTTGGCCGATCAAGTGTCTCCTGTATTAAAGGCGGGTGCTCCATATACTCAAATTGATACGCTGACGGACGCGTATGCTCAATTGGTGCAGGCGCGCGCGACGATTATTTTGCCAGATGGGGTGGTGGTGGGCGAGTCGGATTATGCGTATTCGCAGATGGAAAACCACGCAAGTCGCCCGGAGTTTCAGCAGGCAATGCTTGGCCAAGAGTATTCGGATATGCGATATAGCAGCACTTTGCGCACCAATTTGATGTATGCGGCAGCGCCGATAGAGGTGGATGGGCGGGTGGTTGGCGTGGCGCGGTTGGCGGTGCCATTGCAAGACTTGCAGGAGGAAATTCAGATTTTGCGCCGTACAGTTTGGGGGGCAAGTGGGGTTGCGTTGGTTTTGGCGGTTTTGTTGGCTTTTTTCATCACGCGACGGACGACCCACCCGTTGCGTGAGTTGACGCGCAGCGTTCAGGAGTTGAAACCCGGTGAGACTTTAAGCCTGGCTGCGGCAACTCGTCAGGATGAAATTGGCCGTTTGAGTCGGGCTTTTGAGCATTTGACCGCACAGCTTAACCAACAGATTCAAGATCTGCGGGCTGAGCGTGGCAAATTGGCGGCTGTGCTTGTCAATATGAGCGATGCAATTTTGATCGTGGATGGGGATGGCAAGGTGCGTTTGCTTAATCCAGCGGCGATGCTTTTGTTCAATGTTGAGGAGGCGCAGGCGTTGGGGGCTTCGCTTGTGACTGTAGTGCGTAATCATCAGTTTGTTGAGCTGTGGCGTAAGTGTATATTGAGCGGTGAGCCACAGACGGCGGTATTCGAAATTGGCCCGGAGCAACGGTTCATTCAGGCGGCGGCGGCCTCCCTGGCCCCCACCATTCCTGATGAGACATTGTTGGTGTTGCATGACCTGACCCGTTTGCGACGGTTAGAAACGGTGCGACGCGACTTTGTCAGCAATGTTTCGCATGAACTGCGTACGCCGCTGGCTTCGCTGAAGGCCCTGGCCGAGACGTTGCAAGAAGGTGCGTTGGAGGACCCGCCGGCGGCACGGCGTTTCTTGCAACAGATGGAAAACGAGATTGATAACTTGACACAAATGGTGCGGGAGTTGTTGGAGCTATCGCGGATTGAGTCGGGGCGGGTGCCATTGGAGCGCAAGTGGATTGCTGCGAGTGACCTGGTGACACCGGCGGTTGAGCGGATGAAGTTGCAGGCTGAGCGTGCTGGCCTGACACTGTCGTTAGACTGTCCGGCAGATTTGCCACAGGTATGGGTGGATCGCGAGCGAATTGAGCAGGTGCTGGTGAATTTGTTGCACAATGCGATTAAATTCACGCCACCGGGTGGAACCGTGCAGGTGCAGCTAGGGGTGGAGAACGGACGGCTGCTGATTGCGGTGCGCGATAGCGGGGTTGGCATTCCGCAGGACGCGCTGGAGCGTATTTTTGAGCGCTTTTACAAAGCGGATAAGGCACGTTCTGGCGGTGGAACAGGGCTTGGGCTTTCTATTGCTCGACATTTGATTGAGGCGCACGGTGGACGCATTTGGGCCGAAAGTGCGCCTGGTGCAGGAAGTGTTTTTTGGATTGCCTTGCCGATTTTGGTTGAATGAGATAAAATCGGTATAGATTGGCGGGTCGTTCCATCTTTTCTGTTCTGAGGAGCAAAGCGTATGGAGAATTGGGTCTTAATCCTCTCTCGATGGCAATTTGCCATCACAACCATCTATCATTTCTTCTTTGTGCCACTCACATTGGGCTTGTCGGTGTTTGTGGCAATTTTGGAGACGATCTATGTCCGCACCGGACAAGAGGTCTACAAACGCATGACCAAATTCTGGGGCAAGCTGTTCGTGATCAACTTTGCCATGGGCGTGGTCACGGGCATCGTGCAGGAATTTCAGTTCGGGATGAACTGGTCGGAATATTCGCGCTATGTGGGGGATATTTTTGGGGCGCCGCTAGCGATTGAAGCCTTGTTGGCCTTTTTCCTTGAGTCCACTTTCTTGGGGTTGTGGATTTTTGGTTGGGACAAGGTCTCCAAAGGGGTTCATGCCTTGGCGATTTGGCTGGTAGCGATTGGGTCAAATATTTCCTCTTTGTGGATTTTGGTGGCCAATTCGTTCATGCAGCAGCCGGTTGGGTATGCGGAAGAGAATGGGCGCCTGGTGATGACCAATTTTTGGGCGTTGTTGGGCAATTCAAATGTTTGGGTGCAGTTCCCACATGTGGTTTTCTCAGGTTTTGCAACGGCGGCCTTCTTTGTTTTGGGTATCAGTGCCTATCATTTGCTGCGCAAGAAACATGCTGATGTGTTTGAGCGATCGTTTCGCCTGGCTGCGTTGTATGGAACGATTGCAATGCTGTTGGTGATTCTGGTTGGGCATAGTCAGGCGCAACATATGGTAGCAACACAGCCGATGAAGATGGCTGCCGCAGAAGCGCTGTGGGAAACAGAAAACCCGGCTTCGTTTTCGTTATTCACCATCACCGATCAGGCCAACCGGCGCGATTTGGTATCGTTGCGTGTGCCGCGTTTGCTGAGCTTGTTATCCTACAATCGTTTGGAGGGTGAGGTCAAAGGCATCAATGATTTGCAAAAGCAATTTGAGCTTGAATATGGGCCGGGAAATTATATTCCGCCGATTATGCTCAATTATTGGACCTTCCGGATTATGGTTGGGGTGGGCTTCTTGATGTTCTTTATAGCAGCATTTGCTTTGCTGCGAGTGATACAGAAGCGCGCATTGCAAGAGTTGAAGATTCTTAAGTGGCTGCCGTTTGCAATTGCGTTGCCATACCTTTCCAATTCAACAGGGTGGATTTTGACCGAGTTGGGCCGTCAGCCGTGGGTGGTGTATGGCAAGTTGAAAACGGCACAGGCGTTTTCTCCAAACCTGACGCCGGGCCTGGTGTTGACTTCGTTGATTGGCTTTACCCTGGTGTATGGATTGCTGATGGTGGCAGATGTGTATTTGCTAACCAAGTATGCCAAGGCGGGACCGGCCCCCAAGCCGGCCAAGCATTCGGTTGCCGAACAGGCGTATTGGGAATAGGGAGGGTGCCATGACTCTGGGTACGTTGTGGTTCGTTTTGATTGCGGTGTTGTATATCGGCTACTTTGTGTTGGAGGGCTTTGATCTGGGCGTTGGGATTTTGTTGCCTTTCTTGGGCAAAAACGACTTGCGCCGTCGGGCAATCATCAACACGGTTGGTCCGCATTGGGACGGGAATGAAGTCTGGCTGTTGACGGCTGGTGGGGCAACGTTTGCTGCTTTTCCCAATTGGTATGCGACCTTATTCAGCGGCTTTTACCTGGCGCTGTTTCTGATGTTGATTGCGTTGATTGTGCGCGGGGTGGCGTTTGAATTTCGCAGCAAAGACGAGAATCCGCGCTGGCGCAGTTTGTGGGATTGGTGCATCTTCCTTGGTAGCGTTATTCCAGCGCTGCTTTGGGGTGTGGCGTTTGCGAATTTTGTGCGCGGTGTGCCGATAGGGCCCAATTTTCAGTATCAGGGTACGTTTCTAGACTTGTTGAATGTGTATAGCTTGCTGGGCGGGGTGGTTTCGCTGCTCGGCTTTGCTTTGCATGGAGCGATCTTCCTCTCGTTGAAGACGGTGGATGATTTGCAAGTGCAGGCACGCCGTTGGGCACAGCGCTTGTGGGTGCCGGCGGTGATTGCTCTGGTAGCATTCACGATTTCGACCTATGTTTTCACAGACATCATTGACAAGTCGGGCATCAATCCGTGGCCGGTGTCCATCTTTGCGGTGTTGGCTTTGCTGGCTTCGGGCTGGTTCATTCGCCGAAAACAGGATGGTTGGGCGTTTGTGATGACGGCCCTGGCAATTTTGTTGGCGGTGACGACGATTTTCATGGAGCTGTATCCGCGCGTGTTGGTTTCAAGCATTGACCCGATGTATGATCTGACGATTGAAAATAGTGCTTCGGGGCCGCTGACTTTGCGGACGATGAGTATTGTTGCACTGATCTTTGTGCCGATTGTCCTTGCCTATCAGGGGTGGACGTATTGGATCTTCCGCAAGCGGATTGTGGAAAAGGCAGATACGTTGCATTACTAAGTCGCACACGGAGCAATAAACCGGGTATAATGGATGAGGATGCGCTTTTGCATCCTCATCCATTTTTATTTTCTGTGAGGTTACAATGGGTTGTTGTTGCGTCGAGAAACAAATCATTCAAACTGAAAACGCGCCGCGTGCCATTGGTCCCTATTCGATTGCGGTTCGGGTGGGGGATTTTGTGTATACATCTGGTCAGATTGGTCTGGACCCGCAGAGCGGTGTGATGGTGACGGGCGGAATTGAAGCTGAAACGCGTCAGGTGTTGACCAATTTGAAGGCTGTGGTGGAAGCAGCTGGCCTGACTCTCCAAGATGTGGTCAAGACGACCGTCTTTTTGAAGGATATGGGCGACTTTGCGGCGATGAATGCAATTTATGCCGAGTTCTTCAAAGAGAACCCGCCGGCGCGTTCTGCTGTGCAGGTCGCAGCGCTGCCCAAGGGTGCGTTGGTCGAGATTGAGGCAGTAGCGATTGATCGTTGCGATTGTGACGATGAGTGTGATTG
>ENA-UOYA01001931-UOYA01001931.1-activated-sludge-metagenome-genome-assembly--contig:-NODE-1931-length-20807-cov-23.837028_pt1 | contig 20807 bp, 20 predicted proteins | sample MGYA00238163_ERZ764804 | MGnify/ENA primary metagenome ERZ764804 (study PRJEB28919, sample SAMN05720223) | activated sludge metagenome | isolation source: Anaerobic digester | place: Hong Kong... | reverse complement strand
TTTAACTTTGGTAACCCGGGATGATTGCTTTTCATAGCACCGTCCGTGTTAGGCGAAGCCATTTTTTCTTATTGTTTTAATAGATCCTCGACTTCTTCCTTAAGTTTAGGAAGGCTATTTATAATTATACTCCAGATCAGGTCATCAGTAATTTTATCATAAGTATGAGCTATCCTGTTTCTGGTACCTATTATTTTTTGGGCATTATTAAGTTGGAAGTTTTTATCTCGCTTTAAGATTCTATTTACTGCTTCCCCAATGATTTCTATATTTCTTTCAACCGCCCTTTTTGTTCTCAAATCAGTAACATATTCCTCAAATTTCTTAGGCTTGCCAGCAAAGTAACTTTCTACCTCATTAATTGATTGGAGGATATCATAAAGCCATGTTTTTATTTCAATGTCCATAGATTAGTTGTTTTGAGGAGTCAATTGATTGACGTAGGTATGGATTTTTTATAGCCTTATCTTCAAGGAGATCAACATTGCGGTTAAATATTTTTTCCAGAGCGTCTTTCAAATCAAAGTAATTGTCTGCATATTCATATAGGTCAACATCCTTAAAATCAACGAGAAGGTCAATATCACTATCCTTTTTGAATTTTTTAGTGAGTACTGATCCAAAGACAAATAATTTGTAAACTTTATGTCTAAGGCATAATTCACGAATGTTGTCAATATTTTTTTCAATTTCATTCATGTCACAAAAGTACGAATTTTTCCCTTACCCTAGTATTTGGCTGTCATAGTAATGCTGGTCGCCGGTTACGCCTAACGTTTGGCGGTATGGTTAGTTGCCGATTTCGAAGCACTTTCCTATCAAGTTACAACTACTTTTGATACGAGCTGTGCCGCTCAAATATGCACTGTACCGGCAATTAACTATACCGCGTGTTGGCAACTGATGTTCATTCGTATCCGTCTGTTTATCATTTATTTAGCTTTATTTTCTTGTCATTATCAATCTGCACCAACCTATCCACGAAGCACAAATTTATTTTGTTTTTTTGAGCGTGGGCAATCCTAAACCGCCCTGAAAGGCGGTTACGTGGGCTGGAGAGGCGGAAGCTCTTTTGCAAGCCTTTGGTTTGAGCGTTGGCTCGTGTGGGCTTGCAAATGTGCTTACGACTGTGGGCAGGCTGTTCATATCAATTATTTATTTGTCAATTCGTTTGCAATCATTTCAGCTTGTTTCAATACAGTTTCAGTAGCGAGCATTTGCATGTCTGGCGGATAACCGTATTTTCTTAAAAGTCTTTTTACAGCGACTTTCAGTTTTGCTTTTACGCTTTCTTTAATTGTCCAGTCAATCGAAGCGTTTTGTTTAATGGTTTCAGTCAAAATAACGGCTAATTCGCGCAATTTTTCTTTCTGCATGAGTTCTCTAGCACTATCGTTACTTGCTACTGCCGTATAAAAAGCATATTCAAAATCTGATAATCCCATTGCTTTGGCTTCACTGTCCATTTCAACAATGTCTTTGCTTAGGTTTATCAGTTCTTCGATTACTTCGGCTGCTGTAAGGATTTTATTGTGATATTTCTTAATGGCGTTCTCCAACATTTCCATTAAGGACTTGCTTTTCACAAGGTTCTTTTTAGCCCTTGATTTTATCTCATCGTTGAGTAATTTTTTCAATACTTCGAGGGCAACATTTTTGTGTTCCATCCCTTTCAGTTCTAAAAGAAATTCTTCTGAAAGTATTGAAATATCAGGCTTTTTTAATCCTGCTGCATCGAAAACATCTATTACTTTTTCAGTTACCAATGCTTTATCTATTACCTGACGGATGGTTGTTTCAATTTCTTCATCGGTTTTGCCTGAACCTGTGCTGTCAAATTTTGCCAAACGTGCTTTTACTGCCTGAAAGAAAGAAATTTCATCTTTGGCATCCATTGCTTGGTCGTGCGGTATAGCAATGGCAAAGGCTTTTGACAATGCCGAAACTTCATTTATGTATCGTTTTTTGCCATCTTCCAAACCTAAAATGTGTTCTTCGGCTGCTAAAATCATTGAAAGCTTTTTGGAAGTTTCAGCTTCAAAATAATCTTCGTAATTGAAGCCATGATACATATTTGAAACCACTTCCAATTTCTCCAACATCAACTGAACAGCCTGTTCCTGTAAAATAGTTGGGTCGCCTTTTCCACCAGCATCAGAATAAAACGAAAGTGCCTTTTTCAAATCAGAAGCAATGCCTAAATAATCTACAATTAAACCACCCGGTTTGTCTTTGTAAACACGGTTTACCCTTGCAATGGCTTGCATCAGGTTATGCCCTTTCATAGGTTTGTCTATGTAAAGGGTGTGCATACTTGGTGCATCAAAACCCGTAAGCCACATATCCCGAACGATAACGAGTTTTAATTCATCATCGGGGTTTTTCATACGTTCGGCTAATGTGCGTCGTTGTTCTTTGGTTGTATGATGTTTTGAAATTTTTGGACCATCGGAAGATGAAGAAGTCATTACTACTTTTATAATACCTTTGTTCAGTTCATCGGAATGCCATTCAGGTTTTAGTTTTATGATGGCTTCGTACAAATCGGCAGCAATACGGCGACTCATGGTAACAATCATCCCTTTGCCTTCAAAAACGGCTTGCCGTTGCCCGAAATGTTCAATAATATCTTTTGCAATCTGATTAATTCGGTTTTCGCTACCTACCAATGCCTCTAATTGTGTCCACTTGGCTTTTGCTTTTTGGGTATCGGTTAAATCTTCTTGGTCGAGTTCATCGTCCAAGTCGTCAACTAACTTTTTGCCTTCTTCGCTCAAATTTACTTTTGCCAAACGACTTTCATAATAAATGCGGACAGTTGCCCCATCTTCAACGGCTTGGGCAATGTCGTAAATATCCACATAATTGCCGAAAACGGCAGGGGTATTTACATCGGTGTTTTCAATGGGTGTGCCTGTAAACCCCAAATAAGTTGCATTTGGCAAAGCATCACGCATATATTTTGCAAAACCATATACTATTTTTTTTCCAATTACATCGCCTTTCTCGTTTTTGTCGTCAATGGTTTTGGCTTTAAATCCGTATTGGGTGCGGTGTGCTTCATCGGCAATCACCACAATATTTTCACGATTGGAAAGCAATTCGTAAACATTGCCATTATCAGGTTGAAATTTTTGAATGGTTGTAAAAACAACACCGCCCGAACCAACTTTTAAAAGTTCTTTCAGTTGGTTTCTATCTTCGGCTTGTACAGGCTCTTGGCGTAATAGCTGTTTCGATGCTGCAAATGTATCAAAAAGCTGGTCGTCCAAATCGTTGCGGTCAGTAATAACAACAATAGTAGGGTTTTCCATTGCCAGCACGATTTTGCCAGTATAAAAAACCATTGAAAGCGATTTACCGCTCCCTTGCGTGTGCCAAACTACACCACCTTTACGGTCGCCAATTGGTTGTTTTTTAACTCCCGGCACGCCGTAACTTTCTGGAGATTCCATTACCATGCTCAACGGCGTTTCTTTTTCAATAGAAAAACCCGATGCCCGCAATGTAGATTCAACAGCCCGGTTTACAGCATAGAATTGATGATAAGCTGCAAGTTTTTTAACGGTGGTAATGGTGATAATTCCAGTTTCAGGGTCTTCACGTTTTGATTTTTCAAATACAATAAAATGACGGATTAAATCAATCAGCGTTTCTTTATTGAGCATACCCAAAATAAGGGTTTCTAACTGGCTTACCAAATGCGATGCTTCGGCTTTACCATCGGCAGATTTCCATGCCATAAAACGGCTGAACCCTGCTGAAATAGAACCTGCTTTGGCTTCTAACCCGTCGGAAATTACTACAAACCCATTGAAAGTGAAAAGTGTTGGAATTATTGATTTGTAAGTTTCAATCTGCTTGAATGCCGAATGAATAGTAGCATTTTCGTCTGCTGCATTTTTTAATTCAATTACTACCAACGGAATACCATTGACAAACAAAATTACATCAGGGCGTTTGTTATTGTTGTTTTCCACAACAGTAAATTGATTGGCAACTACAAAATCGTTGTTATAGGGATTTTTAAAGTCAATCAGCCAAACACGGTCGCCACGGTCATCGCCATCAACCCGTTTTGAAACAGGGATACCCTCGGTTAAAAGCCTGTGAAAAGCTTCATTATTTGCCAATAGTTCGGGCGAGGCAATACGTTGAATTTCCTTAATAGCTTCGGCTTGTGCATCGACAGGCATGGACTTGTTTATGCGCTTAACAGCATTTTGTAAACGCTCAATTAATAAAACCTGCTCGTAGGTTTCCCTTTCAGGTGTTTCACCATCGGGGGCAATATTCGGAGCATAAATATATTCGTAACCGAGTTTGTCCAACGTCTCAATGGCGAATGATTCAATGCTATGTTCGGTTATGCGGGTCATTCTTGTAAAATTTTTATCATCTGTTCTATTGATAATTTCAATTCAGCATCTGTAAATTTCTTATTGTGCTTATTTTCTGGATGATGAATCGAATTTCTGATAAACGTTTGTAATGTTCTACTCTGCGGTTCCTGAGCAACTCCTTTAATCTCTTTTATCCAACTACGATTTTGCTCCAATCCTTTACTGACAAGCCAATCATCAAACTCTCTTTCATATGAATATTTTTCATTTTCATCAATGGCAATAGACTGAATAAAACCATATAATTCATTATGAAATTCAATAGTTGGTAAATTATATGCAAACCAATTTACTTCACCCCAGGTAGGACTAATATCACCAAACAGCCCCCAACCTTCAGCCTTTGCATTTACAATTTCTATTTCATCTTTAGAATTTCTTTTAAGTAGCAATAGGTTGGCTCCTGCACCAAAAGAACCTTTGAACATGTAAGGTGAATGTGTAGATATAAATATTTGTTTATCTTTTGATTCTTCTAATAATAAATCGAGTAGTTTCTCTTGCGCTTTAGGATGTAAATGCAATTCGGGTTCATCAATTAAGTAAATAATTTTCCCTTTCGATGCACCAGCAATATTTTTTAATAGTAAGAGTGTTAAAATTATTTCAACTCCTGAACCCAAATCTTTAATTGATATTTGTTTAAGTTCATCTTTCTTTCTGATTGTAAAAAAAGCATTACTAAAAGGAACCAATAGGTTTATCAAATCAATTTTTAAATTTTCATATTCTTCATTACCAAAGAAATTCTTTAAGTCTAAGGCAGTTTTCGCACCAGCACTACTCTCCGTAATTTTATCAACAGTATTAAAATATTCACCCGTTATGTTTTTTACTAATTCCTTTTCATTTTCCGCATTAAGGTTTTTAATAAATTTCCAATTTAAATCCTCTAAGATTCTTTCGAAAGTTGTTTTGTAATTCCCTGTTGTAATTTGTCTATTTCTATTTTTATCGAAATAAAATACATTTAAACCATCACCATCTATATAATTATTGTTAAAGGGTTTATCCCTTGAGTCAACCTCTTTTTTGTCAATTCCGTTTTCATCTTTATAATTACTAATAACATTAAAAAATGAATGAGTTTCGAATGCTGAGGATAGTAATTTATTCCTTTCTTTTTTTTCTCGGTTTTTTGCTGAGAACTCAACACCATTTGAGGTAAAATACCAAGAATTATAAAAGCCAATAGAGGATTTACACTTAAAATCATCAATATCAGCAACAATTTTGATTTCTTCTTTGTAGTTGTTAAAGTCGTTAATTGACAGCTTGTTTTCTACTGAAAAACTGTTAAGAGTCAAATAATTTATGGCTTCCAATATTGTGGTTTTTCCGTTGCCATTTTCTCCAATAAGTATATTTAAACCACTTCCTTTACTACCATTTGGAACAGCAATATTTTCGATAGTTTTATCTGTAAAACATTTAAAGTTTTTGATATGTAAACTTTTTACAAACATTTTAGCTTTGGTTTAATTAGTAGTTACCTCCCCACTCATCAACTTTGGCAACAACGTATCGCGCAAGGCGGTGAGGGTGCGGATTTGGATTTGGTTTGATTTTATTTTTTCGAAATATGGCTCTACGACTAAATTAAATTCCTTTATTAGGCCAGTACAGTTTAATACTGGTAACTGTTTTATTAATAACTGACTAATGTTTTGCTGAGCTGACCCAACCGCCATATTTATCAATTCTTCTTTATTTGATTTAATAAATAGAAACAAATATGAGTAAGGATAGTCTTTGTTGGGTTTTAATGCGCAAATCGCTTGATTGCAAGTCATTTCCTTTGATATTATTGCATATTCTCCAACTGTTGCACCATACATCGCAATCAAAACTGAATGTGCAGGTAAAATCTTTGCAGAGGATTTTTTTAAAGCTTCTTCTGTTATCTTTTCTTCTGTATCAAGAATAAAACTACCATTCAATTCTTTTGATTTGACCCAACTAATTGTTCCGTTCTCATAAAATCCCATATTTGTTCGAGATGGTGTTCCTCCAGAAGTTGTTTCAACAACTGAACCAAGTTCAATTTCCTCCCACTCCTCATTCGCTTCCTCCACAAACCACTGCCTAAAAAGTGTTTCGGCCATTTTTTCGAGGGTGGCGTTTTGGCGGTGGAGCAGGTCTATTTTATCATCGAGGCTGGAAAGGATGGAGGCGATAGCGGTTTGTGTTTTTAAATCGGGAAGCAAGATTTCAATCGTTTTAAGGCCGCTTATTGTTAAAGCAGCTTGTGTTGAACCTATTGAAACTTCATCCAATTTCTGCTTTCCAACATTCGAAGATATCCAAGTAAATAGAAAATCAGGTATTACTTTACTTTTATCTAAATTTCTAAACCAAGTTAGGTTACCGTCTTTAAAATAAAATTTATCCTTAGGTTTTACTTTGTAGGGTATTCCTAAACTACCAACAGAGGTTAAAAGAATATCATCTGCCATTGGCACCCCGAACTTCTCTTCAATTTCTTTAAATCTTTTTTCAGTTATATAAAGTTCTGTTTGAATATCACGTCTGTTAAACAAGTCTATTATTTCTTTTGACCGATAAAATGGCACACCATTTTCAACATACTCAGAATAAAAAATTCTTTTACTTGAAGTAATTTCAGCAATATCTCCCAACTTATATTCCTTCCACTCACTCATTTGTTCTAATTTTTGAAAGGTTAGTGGAAATGATTTCATTCAAACGTATTTCTTCCTTTAGCTGTTCTTCAAGTTCAGCTTTCAGGGCAGTAAAACGCTCGTTAAAATTAAAGTCGTCCTCATCATCGGGCAAACCAACGTAACGACCTGGAGTAAGCACGTAATCCAAATCTTTTACTTTGCTTATAGGAGTAGAAGCACAAAAACCAGCAATATCTTCGTATTTACCATCGGGGTTTCGCCAGTTGTGGTATGTTTCTGCAATTTTTTGAATATCTTCTTGCGAAAGTTCTTTGGTTCGGCGGTTTATCAAATAACCTAAGTTTCGGGCATCAATAAACAAAATTTCTTTGCTGCGGTCTCGGAATTTACCATTTGTACGGTTGCGGTTCATAAACCAAAGCGAAGCAGGAATTTGAGTATTTAAGAAAAGCTTTGCTGGCAGGTTTACGATGCAATCAATCAGGTTGTTTTCAACCAATGCTTTTCGTATATCACCTTCGCCCGATGTTTTGGTAGTGAGCGAACCTTTAGCCAATACAAAACCCGCTTGTCCGTTGGGTGCTAAGTGATAAAGGAAGTGTTGAATCCAAGCATAGTTGGCGTTGCCAGTTGGCGGTACGCCATACTGCCAGCGTCCGTCTTTGCGTAGCAAATCGCCTCCCCAGTCGCTCACGTTAAAAGGTGGATTGGCAATAATATAATCAGCTTTCAGGTCTTTGTGTGCATCGTTCAAAAATGAGCCTTCGTTGTTCCATTTTACCTGCGAACTGTCAATGCCACGAATGGCAAGGTTCATTTTGCACAAACGCCATGTTGTTTGGTTGCTTTCCTGTCCGTAAATGGAAATATCGTTAATCTTTCCTTTTCGTTCTTCTACAAATTTTTCCGACTGCACAAACATACCACCAGAACCACAGCAGGGGTCAAAAACACGTCCTTGATATGGTTCTAACATTTCTACCAACAATTCAACAACACTCCGTGGGGTATAGAATTGTCCGCCCTTCTTGCCTTCGGCAAGGGCAAATTCACCAAGGAAATATTCGAAAACGTGTCCGAGTACATCGGCACTTCGGGCTTTGGTGTCGCCAAGTGCAATGTTGCCAACCAAGTCAATTAATTCGCCTAAACTTGTCGGGTCGAGATTCTGTCGGGCATACACTTTAGGCAAAACTCCTTTCAACGAAGCATTCTCTTTTTCGATGGCATCCATTGCATCGTCCACTAATTTGCCAATATCGGGTTGTTTTGCTTTTGATAACAGCATTTTCCAACGTGCTTCCTGCGGTACAAAGAAAATATTCTCGGCTTTGTATTCATCCTTGTCTTCGGGGTCTGCTCCCTGTGCTTCTTCGGCTTTCAGTTTAGCAAATAATTCTTCAAAAGCATCGGAGATGTATTTTAGAAAAATCAATCCCAATACCACATGCTTATATTCGGCAGCATCAATGTTTTTTCTCAATTTATCGGCTGCTTTCCAGAGTTGTTTTTCTAAAGGTTCTTCTGTGCCGTTTCCGTTTTTCTTTGCCATTTATATTTTTTCTTTTTAAAATTCAACATGTTTCAATTAAAGCTCAAATGTAACAAATTTGCACGGGTGTGTCGGCAAGATTGCACTCTTTGACAAAGCTTTGGTTTCAGCGTTGGCTCGTGGGGCTTTGGCAATGTGTGCAATGTGGGTCGGGTTTCCTTCTTCTTTTGCGGGGAGGAGAAAAAAACAAAATAAATTTCCATCAAATTTGCACTGTCCTATCAAAAAGCTAAATCCTTTCTTATTTTAATTTTGTCACTGTTGTATCTGTCTGCTCGTCTGTCTTTTTACACTTGTTGCCAACGGTTACATGTATGAAACGTTGGGGATTGCGGGCTTCGTCCCTGTCTGCCGATACAAAAGCTGATGCGGGGCAGAACTTTTGACTTAACCACTTAAACCCCAATGTTTTATACATGATGTTGTGCCCAGTACTTTTTTGTTTTTAATGCAATATAATTTAAATCAACGAGAATATGCTTGAATTTCGTCAATTAATCCTTGCTCGAATGCTTCCTTTACTGATTTCCATTCTCCAAGACGGTTTAAGAATAAACTTGCGTAGTTTCTTTGAATTAAAGTGCCGTTAAATAAATAGTATTTTATTCGCTCAATCCCTTCATCTTTTTTGACTAAACTTAATGCAAAATCCACATATCGAGTCATGGCAAAGGTTGAATCCACGGTTAGTTTGTCCATTATATAATCAATATCAACTGAATTACCACTTTGAGCTTTATCAATCAACATTTTCAGTTGTCCTTTAAATTCAAATTTCACTTTTTCAAGAATTTAGGAATTGTAAAATATTATTGGTTTGATTTGTTAAAACATGTCCTGTATCTTTTAATACTAAACATATAACATTGTCCATATTTTCTTTTAATCGGGAAGCCGTTTTTCGTGAATCGTAAAAACAATCATTTTCACCTCCTATAAACAATGTTGGAGCTTTGATTTGCCGCAATGATTCATTGGTTAAAACGGGTAACACATCTGTTCGGGGTTTATAATTCTCTTTTACTAATGAAGCAAACTCCATTGCTTTATTGTCAATAGTAAGGTTTCCATACACCATCCTGTTTAGTCTATTGAAACCCCAAGTACCCATCATTGATGTAATGATTATCCAAAAAATGGTTTTAAGCTTAACTTGTGTTATTCCTGCTGTTGCCATTAATACAAGCTTTTCAATCCGTTCGGGATGTTTAATTGAAAAATCCAACGCAATCCATCCACCAAGCGAACAAGCTATAATAGAAATACGATTTAATGCAAGTTTTTCAATTATTTCATAAATCCAGCCAGAATAATTTCCATTTTTAAATTCAGGTCTGTTTTCTGAACTTTTTCCACACTCTCCAATTATATCAATCGCAAATACATGGTAAGTTTCTGATAGTATCATAGCATCAGCAAGCCACATGGCAGAATTTGAACCAGAACCGTGTAGAAATAAAACAGCTGGTGATTCTTTTTTACCACTTTCAATAATAAAAGTAGCTCCAAATTTTGTTTCAAGATTAATTTGTCTAAAAGGTTGATGCCACTGTTCCAGCAATGTTTCATAATAGCTTAAAACTTGTTTTTTCCCTTCATCTGATTTATAAATCAATGTCTTTGCCATAAAGTAAATATTTTGTCTGGCAAAGTTCAACAAGAAAAATATCAATTCTTTTGATATAGGTCACAAAATTACCCTTTTCTAATCCTGCTCAAGGTTTCTCTTGATACACCAATTATTGATGCAATATGACCTATTTGTGCCCTTTTAATAATTTGAGGAGCAATCAATTTCAGATACTCGTATTTTCCTTTTGCATCTCTTTGATTCAGAGCTTTTGTGTGCTTATCAATATTTACAAATTCATGCTCCATTAAGGTATTGGTAAAAACTATAAATGGAGGATACTTAGCAAGCTTTTCACTATTGACCTTTGTAATACCAATCACTTCAGTATCCTCACATGCTTGCAAAAACTCATCAGATGGAGTGTTTTGAGCATAACTTTGTAAAGAGGTAAATGTGTCATTTTCAGTATGAATCCAAGTGGTAATTTCCTTCCCGTTACATAAATGAAATTTTCGTACCATTCCTCTTTTCAGAAACCAGATTTTATTACAACGTTGTCCTGGTTCAAGAATAAACTGATTTTTCTTAAATGTCTCAATTTCAGCAAGATTTTCTAAAGCCGAAATTGCCTCAGAATCCAGTCTTACAAATCGTTCTATATAATCAATCAATTGTTGCATTCTCGGTTTCTCAGTATTGGGCACAACGTTGAGGGTATGCAGCGGGCGGGCTTCGTGGCCGATTCATTATCCACCGTTACCGTCCTTGCCAGCGAGCCCCGAGCTTGCAAATTGCTCTGAATCCCGCCTGATGTATACCCTGTGTTATGCGGTCGGCTTTTATTTTTGTTTATAATATCCTATTTCGTCTCTCATTAATGTTTCCATCTCTTTCCACAACTCAACCATTAATATTGTTCTTTTACTATGTCCAATATTTTCAAGTTGTTTAGCTGTTAATTCAATATCCCTTTTTGAGGAAATACTGTTTAAAACAAGCTGAAATTCATCATTAAAATCATTTGCTAATGTTTTGTAATCCTCAATTTTAGGCAATAATTTATCACTACAAACAAGTTTGAGTCTATTTAATTCTTGATTAAGTATCAGTAATGGCTGCACTGATTTTCTAGTGAATTCGATTAATTCAGAATTAAAATCAACCAGGGCTTGGTTCACCTCGTCTTCATTTCCATTAATTATTTTCGCATAGAATTCTGCTGTAATTCCATAAATCATTTTAGGGTCAGACCTCATGTTTTGACTTATTTCATCTGCTTTATCCATGAAATTTGAATAAACTTCAAATCTTTTTTCGAGAGCTTTATCTCTCTTTTGATTTCTTCTATTAAGAATGTGCTGAATAACCGCCCAAATCCATCCGAGAAGTCCGAGAGAAATTATTAATATGTCCTTGGTTTCTAAATTCATTAAGTTGTCTTATTAAGTATTTTAGTGTTTCCCTAAAAAACGTTTTCTGAATACAAATAGAAGGATAATAATAATCACACAAAGCAAAATTAATCCCTTGAAAACATTAATTGTCCAACATAAATCTTGCCCTGTAACAGCAGAAATACAGTCGGATGGATTCTCTGTCTCATACTTTAGGCTTACCATTGTGTTTATTATCCCAAAAGCAAAAAAAGGAATTCCTAATCCGGAAATAATTATCGCTATATAATAAAAAATCTTTTTCAATCTTGATGTATTAGTGTCTCTGTCTGTTTTTTAAGCTGCCGCATAACGTTTTGCGGTATGAAACGTGCCGGGGTGCGGGGTGCGTCCGTATCCACCGTAGCAAATGCTTGAGGCGGGACGGAACGCCCGAAAACCCACTGAAACCGGCATGTTTTATTACCGCGTGTTATGCACTGGGCGTTTTTGTCAATTTTAATGAACAATCTATTCTGTCGTTATATTATTAAAAGCAATATTATTCAGATGGTTAATCATTGTAAGAATATCCTGAATTAAGCTGACGCAACGTATGAAATAATCAAGAGCCACATAATAACCAAAAGATTGTCTGGTCAAGTTTTGAAAAACCAAATGGCTTCCTGTATTACTATGTGCTATTTTTGAAAAAATAAATCCATTAAAAATATCTCGGAATGTTAGTTTTTGGCCATTAATAAGGAATGGCCATGATTTATCCAATTCAGAATTAAGGATATCACGTAATTCTGCAAACTTATTTTTAATTTCATTGTCAGGGCAATATTTATTATAAAAATCATTGAGGTTGCGAATAGAAATAGGTTCATTATCCTGAATAAAAAACCGTAAATTAAGCACATAACTTTCTATGTATTCCAAATCAGGGAAATTTGCATTTGAACCTAATGTGTTTGTTTTAAAATCAAAAGAAAATCTCCATCCGGGATTATTCATAAAACGAATCAAACTTGACGATTCCAAGCGGTCAAACTTTTCTTTGAAAAGGTCTAATATAGCTTTGGGGTTTGTATTAGCCATTTTTATTTTTCCTTTCTATTCTTCAAAATTAAAGTAGCAGGATTGATTTCCCTATCAGTAACACCAAAAATTAATTCAAATACTTTATAATCTTTATTGGAGAAAAAGCAATTATTACTTTCAACAATTTTTCCATTTTTAAGATATGAGTATCTATGTATATTTTTTGTAATTGTCTGTAATTTCCTGTAACTGGCAGAATATAATTGAGGATTAACAACGTACCCACAATACAACATCACATATGTTGCGGCATCATGAATAATTGCAATGCGGTACATATGCTCTAAAACCTTTATTACTTCGTCTTTTTTCCCATCCTTCTTTAAGATTTGTACAAGAGCCCGACATTTTTTCCTTTCTTCTCGAAGAAATGTCAATGGAATTAATTGAATAGTAGTATAATCGAAATTTGGTTCAAAATCAACGGCCCCAGTCCAGCGTTTTGCTTTACTTATCAATAATTGAATCTCATCACTTTTATCTGAGATTTGGTTTAAAATGTTTAAAGCCTTATCTAAGTCTCGTACTTGTACTCTTTCAATCAATAAAGCTGCCAGACCAATTTTTGCTTCAATATTTTCTGGTTCAAGACTTAATGCTTCATTAAACATCGTTAATGCTTTTTTCAATGGAGTTGTCTTATCATCATTTTTTCTTCGGTACCATATCGAAAAATTTTCCCAACCTTTCCCAGCTAAAACAAATAATTCTGGACTTTTAAATTCGTTTGCTTTTCGTTCAAATAATATTAGGTCATTCTGCATTTTTCTTGACCATTCTGGCCAATCATCAGTCATTGCTTGAAACGCATACTGTCCTGTACCCATTAATGCTAATGTTGCATAACTTATTAGTTCAGCTTCATTATAAGAATCAGGTCCAGTCTTAAATCCAAATATTTTTTTCAAAGTGCTAAACATCAATCAATCTTGTTTAGTTTTAAGTTGTCACCGGTGTTGTCGCCTTGTGCATAACGGCCCGGCGGTAGAATTAGTAAACGTTGCTGAGCGAATGAAGGCTGGAGCAGAAAATCCGCTTCGAGGCAGAATCCGGGTGCCAGCCGTAATGAGCGAAGCACGGCGCGGTTTTTGCCGTCATGGTACAAAATTTTCTTGCGTTCTGGTGCGATCGCGGTACAAGCTTTCTGGCGAGCAGTAATTTGTCATGGTTCAAAAAAATGGTTCGAAGCCAACTGGTGCAGCATCGCGGTACAAATACGGTCGGAGCCAGAAATTTGTCATGGTGCAGAAACTTGCTGGTGTGCAGATGCGCGTGTCCGGGTGCCGCGAACTGGCAGAATCCCGGTTTAAGGCAGGAATCCGCAAAAACCGTGACGAGTTTATTAATTCTACCGTCCGTGTTAGCGGCTGAGCATTTTTATCATGTGTATTGGTTTTCAGTCAAACTTTATGTAAATCCAATTTCGTGCTGAAAGATTGAACCTTCGTCTGTCACCTCGTCTTAAAGACAATTCTTCGCCCGTATATTCCAGAATATCCATCGCATGGGCTGCAAAGAAATGTTCATCCAACTTGTTATACATTACGATTTCCTCGCCTGCCAAGTCCTCAGAAAATTGTTTAAAATAAAGATTATATGCGTTGCCGTTCGGTTCATAATAATACTGCGAAATACCAACAACGTTCGGCAGATAGTCGCTGTGAAGAGCTTGCAATGATATGGGGTAATGTCCGTGGTTTTTATAGTGACTTTCAATGCTTTGAATTAATGGTTCACTATTTCTGATAGCCTTATTTCTGCTGTATTCTACTGCTTTCTCAATGAATAGAAATCGGGTAGTTACTAATACAAGTGGAATTACAATCAAATAAATCGGTGTCGGGTTAAATTGTGGATTGTCTGACGTAAATGATTTTCTTGATTTTGAGTATGCAATTACTAACAGAGAGAAAGCAATAACCAGAAAGATTACTGCAAAAGATAAATTATTGCTTGAAAGCGGTACAACGGAAACAATAATAGCTACCAGTCCCCATATAGCTATACTCAAAACTGTAAAGTGCCTGTTTCTCTTTTTCGCTTTCGTTTTGCTGAAGCCCAACAACAGCCAAAACAGGCCTAACGGAACAAACAATAAACTTACAAAACTGAATATCTGAGTCATAAATGATATTGTCACAGATAAATTATCATACCGTCCAGGCATAAACGGTCTGAACATACATAGAATTGTCAGTGCACAAATTAGAATAATTGTAATAATGTGTCTTGCCATATTTCTTTTGCTTGCCGAATGTCACTATAGTCTTGTCGCTAATTTAGTAAACAAATAGAATCAATACTGGTTCTTAACATAATTGAACTGACTGGAAGTTGCTTCGCTTTGCCGCTAACGTTGAGGGTATGCAGCGGGCGGGCTCCGTGGCCGATTCATTATCCACCGTTACTGCCCTTGCCAGCGAGCCCGGAGCTTGCAAATTGCTCTGAAACCCGCCTGATGTATACCCTGTGTTGCCGCCCGTTGTTTTTTTATCTTTAATCATATTCAATTTGACCGAATCTTGGTTCAATTTTTTCTTTTAACTTTTTATAAAAAATGCTATCAATGAGGCTCTTTAAATCATCTTGTACTTTTTTATCATTTGTAAATGCTTCGGAGAATTCATTCTTAAATTCTTTGATTGAGTCATTTATTGAATTAAGTAAGAATTCATAAGTTCCTAATAATTTTTTATTTGTTTCTTTTTCAATTTCGAGGTCTTTTTCTTTTAAAAGCCTTTTATTTTGATCTATAATTATTGCTATCAAGTCAAGATGTAATTTATCAAATGCTAAATCTAACCATTTCTCTTTCTCATTATCAGCTAATGAATTATTATATGACTTCCTTATTTCAGAATCAATATTTAATAAGCTGTTCATTTTTTCAATTTGGCTTAAAACGAATTGGAACGAATCGGCTTCTTTGTTGTGAATAAATTGATTCCTTATTTCCATAAAAAGGATCAATTTGTTATAGTCTTCTTTTGAAATCCTATCTAAATCATATAAGAAATCTACTTTATTCTTAAAAGAAATTGAACTGGATTTATTTCCAAGTGTCTTTTTATCAGGTTTTCTAATATTCATTAAAGCAATTAATAAATTGCTCAAGGCATCCTCTAAATCTAAAGATATTATTAATATTTTAGTCCTTAATACTGTATTCATGCTCTTTTAATACCTACAATTGAATATTCAAATTACCAATCAGTTGATTTTGATTTTTTTGACATTTTTAGTTTTAAATCTTCTATGAGCAGTTTTGCTTTAGTTTCTGTATTTTGTTTTATAGATAAGTACATTTCATTTAATTTCTTGGCACTATATCCAGGGAATGTTTTATTGGTCTCATTTGACGAAGTAATTAATCCGAATTCAACAAACCCATCACGACTGGGAATATAAAAATTTGTTAGCTCGTATTTATATTTTCCGTCTTTTACCCAAACACTTATTTGAAATTTAACATCTGCGATAGCATTTCTTTCCCCCATATATCTGAAAGTATAGACTACTTCCATAAACCCTTTTCCGGAAAGCTCTCCAGTTTCTTTATCAATAACTTGTAAAACGTCTTTCGAGCTTTTAAAATTGTCATTAAACCATTCCCGACCTCGAAGAAAAAGTTCGTTTTTTTCAACATTTGGGACTTCAATTGCTTCAGAATAATTTACGGGTTCTTGTGAAAAGGTATATAAAGGAAACACAATCAATAAAATAAGTATTAGTCTCATAATTTTAGAATTTAATTATCAATATTGAATCACTTATATAATTTTAAAATACGGAAACATTTTCTGTCTTTTTACAATGGGCGGCAACGTTTGACAATATGGCCAGTAAGGGATTATTCCGCTTTGCTCCATGAGGGCTTCGCCGTTGCGGGTGATTTCCTGTCCAGTTACACGAAAAATTGAAACAGGCTACAAACCTTCGCATACCACTGAACCGACTGAAAGGAGCTCAGCGAAGCTAAACCCTTATTGGCTATATTGTGTGTTAGCGGTTCGGGCTTTATTATTTTAATTTTTTAAATTCATAACCATCTGACTCTACAAACCCATCCACAAACAACTTAAATGATTTCACTCTATTATTATCAAAAACAAAAGGAAACTGAACAGTGCCAAACATTGGTTGATTATAAGTACAGGTGAGCTTATCTTTTTTGAATATTGAGAATTTTCCTTGAAGTTGTGGGTGATGCTCTAAGGATAGTACATATTCATTACCTTGTTTTTTAATGAATGCCTTGCCGTAATAATCGCAATAGTATGTACCAATAATAAAATCCATGTTTATGGAAAAATTTTCTATTTCTTCTTTATTCTCTTTACGCTGAGTTTTATTTTCCGCATTTCTTTTTTTCTGACGCTCTATATAGCTAAGCGTATAATTTGGTGCATTTTTCTGTAGATATTCATCAATTATTTGCCATTTAAGGGTTTCGTGTAGTAAATGATTGTCTTGATTGGTTAATATGGCAATACCTAACTTTAGTTTAGGAACAAGTGCCAATGAAGTTAAAGCTCCTGCATACGCTCCATTGTGTTGCATGATTTCTACATTATTATACTGAAAGATTTCCCATCCAAGCCCATAAGTTTTTAAATACAACTCCCTGTCAGCTGCTTTTGATTTGCCGATAATGGTATTACTTTGCCACATTTTTTCTATTGCACTTTCAGGGATAATATTTTTATTCTCAAAGCTTCCTTTATTCAATAAAACTTTCATCCAAATTCCCAAATCTTTAATACTTGCATACATACCGCCATCACTGAAAGGTTGAACTTTATGAGTAGGAAGAACAACAAGCGAATCATTTATTAAAGTATGACCTGAAACTTTGTTTGTATCGTTTATAATTTCTTCCTCAAAAACAAATGTTCGTTTCATCTTAAGCGGTACTAATAACCGCGAGTTCAAATATACATTCCAGTTTAGACCAATAATGCTTTTCACACATTCACCGGCAATCATAAATCCGAAGTTCGAATATCCGAAACGCGTTCTGATAGGATAAGCAGGCGTTTGCTTGCAAAATAAATTAATCATTGAAGAATAATCTAAATTCGTCTCGGTGTTGATAAAATCACCTTGGAAAGTTTTCCAACCGGAACGATGAGACAAAACATCTGTTAGTGTAATTTGCGTTTCATATATTTTGTCTTTCATACTAAACGAAGGCAGCCACATTTTCACCAAATCATTTAAAGATATTTTACCTTCAGCCTCCATTGTTGCAAATAATGTCCCCGTGAATGTCTTCGTGACCGAAGCAATGGGGAATATGGTTTGTTCGTCAACTTTATTTTTTGTTTTCCAATCCCGCACACCATAACCTTTTTGAAGCAAAATTTTTCCATCTTTTACAATGCAAACTGCTGCCCCTGGTATTTGCCAATTTTCAATTGCTTGTTGTATGTATTTATCTATACTATCATTTTCAAAAAAACTTGTTCCTTGTGCCATTGATTTGTTTGCAATTAGAAAACAAAAAGCCACGCAAACAAAAAATTTTAGTTTCATTAATTCTTTCATTTCTATTTAGTCTTTATTAATGCATCATGTTTTACTGGAAAATTAACCGAATTAGCTATAAAGCAAAGCTCATTGGCTTTTTTATGTAATTCTTTTGCTGCTTGTATCATGTAACCTTATTTTACAATTACTACTGGATCAAGAATTACCTCAGTAAAGTGTCCGCCATCATTTTCAGTTTCATTCATTACGCCAATTGGGTTGTCTGTGTAATCTGCCACGATAACACCAGCTTGAGCACACAAATGAAGATACCAAAGCAAATGACAAGCAGATAAGGAAGAAACTAAAAGTTCTTCAGGATTATGCTTTGTGGTATCTCCCCTAAAGTCCGGGTCAGATGAACCAAGAATATCCAGCTTTTTTTCTATTGAAATAATATGTTCTCTTTCGTATGACAGGTAATTTGTTGTCCCAACACCTTTGTTTCCTGTCCAAACAACAGTCGCGTTATATTGATGTTTTTTTTGCATAAAGTTCAATTTATGTTCTTAAAATCTATTGTAGGACGCCTCAGCCTGACCGCCAACGGCCCGGCGGTATAATTTAGTGGGCGTTACCCGACGCAAGCACCGGGCAGAGTCCTGGTACCCCGCGCCAGCGGGGCCACAAAATTGTCACGGTGCAAGGAGGGTACGGCGCAGTTTTTGCCATCCAGGTACAAGTTTTGTTGCGTTCTGGCGCGATCGCGGTACAATTATGATCGGAGCCGCGAACTTATCACCGTTTACAAAGTTAGTTGGGAGCACTGGCGCAGTGTCGTGGTACAATGTTGATCGAAGCCAGAAAACTGTCAAAGTTTACTGAAATTTAATTGCGGGTAGATGCGCGTGTCCGGGTGCAAGAAGCATTACAAATCTGTCTTGAGGGCAGTATCTGCAAAAACTGTGACGAGCCCATTAATTATACCGTCCGTGTTATGCTTTGGCGTTTGTTAAAGTCCAGATATAAATTTGAAATCTTGAGAATCTTGAGATGAAAAATATCTTTCTAGTTTTTATTAATTTTCAATCATTGGTCGGTACCATATATTTTTCTAAACTCAAATTCAATTTCATTTGAAATGATGTCAAGCTGTTTTAATGGTTCATCAAAAGCATCCTGTCTCCAGATCCCTGCAATATGATAACCTTCAGGATCATCTTCATAACCAGATGAATTTTCTGGGAATAATCCACTTTCATAGGTTTGTATAAAACTGTCAATCGCTGGAATCAAGCTATCAATTTTACTGCATAGTGTCCGTGATAGTAATAGCCTATTTTGGTGGTATATGTTTTTAAAGTCATGCCTGAATTTAATCAAATGAGAAATTTCCTCATCCACACTCATTGGTTGTGTAAAGTTTTCCCCTTTTAAGATAAAATTTATTAATGAGGCCATCAATTGAAATTTTTGAAAAATTTCGTGTATGGAATCTACTTGTTTTTGGTGGACTGTTTTATACTTCTCAAGGTCTTTGTCAATTTGAAACTGAAACTTTTTCAAAGACTTCTCACAAGCATTTTCAGCAATTAATTCAGTTCTCCTATTCAAATATTTCCAAGCAAGAAATATAAAGATTGCAATAGTCAAAATAATTATTAATCCAAAAATTCCGAATGACTTCTTCATATCATCCAGTTTACTTAAAATACTAATGGGATCAATCATCTCAACAACGATTTTAATGGTCAGTAGAGGATAATTTTATAAAGGAGAGTCTTCCTTTTTATTTGTCAACAAAGCCAAGGCAAAAATAATCAAACTTCCACCTGCATATAAGGCAAATTCAGTCCAGTCATATTCATTAAAAACTCCATAAAATTCACTTTTCCATTCTCCAAAAGCATAGCCTTCCATTTTGGGTTTTGTATGATCCTCAATAAAGTAGCCCCGTTCATTAACATATTCGACAAATGGCCAAAGCTTATCAGCTCTTGGAGTTCCATTGTCATTGAAGATATCTATCTGACTATATGACATTAGTAAGGCAAATAGATGAAAGGAGCACCAAAGTATGATCCACTTGGTAAATTTTCGTGTCTTCTTAGGGTTTTTGGTTGATATTAGTGCAGCAATATTTGTCTCTTCTGAATTATTTTGAGTTGATTTAATTTCTACTTCATCTACTGGAGGAGGAGGAGGAGGAGGGAGTTTCCTTTCAAATATTGTATCATACAATTCTTTCTCGTCTTTAAGTTTTTTCCAGTTCTCCATTCCCTCAGTCCATATCAGCGTTTCTCCTGTAATGTTTTTTAGTTTTAAATCATCAATGAGGAATGGACCAATCTGTTCCTTGCCCGATAAATAGTAGTATTTTTTCATTTCGAAGATATTTTTTAGTTAGTAGAAGTTTCTGTTTTGAGGAGGTAAAATAAAATTAACATTTTTTTTAATAGGACTGGAACGGATTTTACAATTCTGACAATAAGTCTATACTTTTTGTATTTAATTCTACACTACTGTATTGAAATTTCATTGCCATGGTTTTTTGTAGGATGCACCCATTTGTCCAAATATTGACATTTGTCAAGGAGATTCTTGGCATGTAACATGTTGTCGCTTAAGCATAACGGTTTGCGTGTATGTGCAGTAGCGGATTAGAAGTACTTTCCTTTCCGTTTA
>ENA-UOYA01001930-UOYA01001930.1-activated-sludge-metagenome-genome-assembly--contig:-NODE-1930-length-20811-cov-10.623434_pt1 | contig 20811 bp, 13 predicted proteins | sample MGYA00238163_ERZ764804 | MGnify/ENA primary metagenome ERZ764804 (study PRJEB28919, sample SAMN05720223) | activated sludge metagenome | isolation source: Anaerobic digester | place: Hong Kong... | reverse complement strand
TTTAATGCCATTTTACATTCTCGTTGGCGTTTATTATTTATATCATGGATATTTCGTATGATTATTCCTTGTAAGGGCGTTGCGATACGCCCTAACATCGGGATGGATGCCTTTGCATTGGGCGTATGCGATACGCCCCTACATTTGCACAATGATTAAAACGAAAGACGGGGGCAAGGCAGAGCCATTGCCCCTACGGGATAAATCATATTTGCTGCATTTTCACTGTCGATGTGCAAATCGACGAAATATTATCGAGTTTCATATTCCGCAATGAAAAAATATTCGTAATTTTGCCAAATAAAACGCAAACGATATGGAGAATCAATATATCAAACAATATCCCGACCTGATGGCGGGTAAGAAGATTATGTACGTACACGGATTCGGGTCATCTGCCAAAACGGGTACGGTGAAACGGATACAGGACACGTTGCCAGGTGCCACCGTGGTGGCTCGCGACCTGCCCATACATCCCGAAGAGGCGATGGAACTGCTGAGAAAGATGTGCGAGGAAGAAAAGCCCGACTTGATCATCGGCACGTCGATGGGCGGAATGTACGCAGAAATGCTCTATGGCTATGACCGCATACTGGTGAACCCGGCATTCCAGATGGGCGACACGATGCACGATCACAATATGATGGGCAAACAGGTGTTTCAGAATCCACGCGAAGACGGCATACAGGAGTTTATCGTGACCAAGGCGCTGGTGAAGGAATACAAGGATATGACCGAGAAATGCTTCGCCGCCATCACGCCAGAGGAACAGCAACATGTGTGGGGACTATTCGGCGACGAGGACCCCGTGGTACATACTTTCGACCTGTTCCGCAGCCACTACACGCAGGCGGCGCATTTCCATGGCGAACACCGCATGACCGACAGTTCGTTTCTGCACGGCGTGGTGCCCGTGATACGTTGGATTGACGACCGACAGGAGGGCCGCGAGCGCGAGATCCTCTATATCAGCATCGACACGCTGACCAGCGGAGACGCGACAGGTCACGTCTCTACAATCGACGACCGCGTGCCCAGACCGAGCATGAACAAAGCACTGGAATATCTCATCGAACACTATCAGGTGTATATCGTGGCGCCAGCGCCCACCAATGATCATGAGTTTGTGACCTCGGTGCAGAATTGGGTGGAGAAATACGTGAGCACACCCGCCCATGACCGCATCATCTTCACCAACCGCAAGAGTCTGCTCTATGGCGACTTCTTCATCGATTCCAACCCATCGAAAAGTTTCATGGGGACGGGCATCGAATACGGCAGCGACGAATTCAAAACATGGGAAGAGGTGCTGGTGTATTTTAAAAGACTAGGCGGAGTCTAGGAAAGTTAGAAGTCTTTCCAACACAACACATTGCCATAGGAAGTTGTGAGGCCGTTATCGCCATTATAGACGACATGGCAGTTGTCTTTCGGCGTATTCGACAATGCAGCCCATTTCTTCAAGCCTTTGAAATAATCCGATGAAAAGGTGGCTCCTGATTTAATCTCATAAGCTTGTTGCATGGCATTGTCACGGAACAGCAAATCCACTTCATCACCAACGCTATTACGCCAAAAGGCGATATCATAATTTCCACCTTGATTATATCCACGCTTGACAAATTCATTGATAACAAGATTTTCGAACAATCCTCCTCTCAGAAAATGGTAAGCCACCTGTTCGGGCGATTTGATGTCCAAAAGGGAACATGCCAATCCTGTGTCATAGAAATACAACTTTGGCGTTTTTATGAGCCGCTTTGAGAAATTGTTGAAATCCGGTTCCAGAAGATAAACAATATAACTGGCTTCAAGCACAGATATCCAACTCTGCGCCGTGGGGACAGAGATGCCACATTCGTTGGCAAGGGAAGACATATTCAGCAACTGTCCGATTCTCCCAGCACACAATTTGATAAAGCGGATGAAACGGCTGATGTCACCGATATTCTTTACCAATCTCACATCCCTTTCCACATAAGTCTGGATATAATATGGATAGAAATCTTGTGGCTGTATGTTTTTGTCATATAATCGCGGATAAGCCCCATTGTATATTTCAGCATCAGCATTGTCGGGTAAAATCTGCCCTTGTTTCATTTCAGAATGAGAAAATGGCAAAAGCCTTAACACGGCGGTACGCCCTGCAAGCGACTGGCTGATACTTTGCATCAAGAGGAAATTATGCGAACCTGCCAACAAATACATTCCATTATTGCCCCGTTCATCCACATGAGTTTGGATATAAGAGAACAGTTGCGGATTTCTCTGCGCCTCATCTATAATCACTTTGTCATCGAAGGATGCCAAAAAACCTCGTGGATCGCTATTGGAAAACTCCCTCATATCGGGATCTTCCAAAGACACGTATCTGTAATCGGCAAACAAAGCCTTGAGAAGAGTGGATTTCCCCGACTGCCGTGGCCCTGTAAGTGTGACAACAGGATATTTTGTTGCCAATTCTTTCAGTTTTTTACCTAACGCCCTTTCTATCATAGCTGTATATTATGGATGCAAATATAGTACAAATTTAAAGTCAGACTTTAAATTTGTACCATTATTTAACGTTTTTAAACGGAGAGAGGCGTCGGTTTAGGAACTACTGCCCAAATTCCCCTCATTTGAGTTTTGGTTTCAGTTCATCAGGTAAATCACGCATATACATATTTACGGACAGGAAATCCGTAACTTCATCATTGCCGTAGTTCTATTTTCGTCTGCAAAAATACGAATAATTATTTCACTATTGCCGTTGTCGATGTTTTTTCCGGTATTCTGTCGGTGTGCATCCCATCACGGATTTAAAATGACGAGCCAGATTGCCATAATTATTCATTCCTAAATTGAGTGCGATTTCACAAACAGGGGTATCCCCTTCCTGCAATAATCTCGCAAAAAGTTTCATGCGACATTCTGATATATAATTATATATTGACTGACCGATAACTTTTCTGAATCGAATTTCAAGTAGTCTCCGTGATAAAGGTAATTGTCTGAGTACATCAGTCACGTTGATGGGACTGTAGAGATTGCCATGTATATATTCCAACGCCTTGAGGATGTATGGATCGTCGGTGGCATAGATATTGGTGGAAGAACGGCTCACAATCGTGGTGGGTTGTATCACAACATCTGTGAGTGGTGTGTCGGGATGTGCCATCATCTGCACAATCAAAGCCGCAGCATCATATCCACCACGTTCAATGTCGAGATTTACGCTGGACAGTGTGGGAGCAGAGAGGTTGCAGACGGTGACATCATTGTCGACACCCAGCACTGCCACATCATCGGGGATACGGATCCCACTAAAGTTACACACTTCCGTGATTTTATTGCCCTGATTATCATCACAACAGAATAATGCCGTGTGAGGAGGCAGGGACTTCAACCAATCCACAAGTGCTGAGGAATCATAAAACCATAAAGTATCGAGTTGCTGGTTTTTGTAAGAAAGGAAATGCTCACCATACCCAGCCTGACTGATACAATTGAAAAATCCATCACACCGTTCGTCAGACCAAACCGTATTCTGGTAGCCATAGAAGGCGAAATTTTTGAATCCCTTGTCGAGAAAGAAATTTGCCGCCATATCACCCGTTTTGAAATAATCACTGGTGATATTGGGGATGACCGTAAACCGCTGTTTGAAATCCTGCGCCAATGCCACAATACCGTTTTTGCGAAAAGCGGTGACATCCTCATCATTATCAAAACGTCCGATGATGGCGTTTGCGCCCCAATTTTTTGCCCATTCCAGCACGCCATCGAGACCATATTTGTCTTTGAACGAGGGCGGCATGCGACATGCCACCCATGGTTCATGCGACTGCTCACGGGCAAACCTCAGTATTCCGCGCAACATATTATGCGGGAACGCTTCAGTGAAATCGGTCAGTAATATCAAACGTATCATATCGGCCTCCCCGGACCCCTTCCAAGGAGGGGAGCGGTCATTGCGTTCGTATTCCATCCTCGCAAGGTCACGGTCAGCGGACCATCAACAGGAGGGAACGAGCAGACGAATCGGCGAGTTTCACCAGGCAGCAACGTGAAATAGTTGTTATCCCATTTGGCATAAGCCACTGTCTGACCGTCGGCGCGTTTCAATATCAGGGAATTGAAGAAAGACAATGTAGCAGAATGATTGGTCACATCGACCTCCACATTATCACCTACACGCCGAGTCGTCATCTCCAGTTTCGTCATAGGCAGGGAATACAGAGAGGAGAGACTGGCTGTCTGGGTCATCGGAGTGTAATACCATGTGGACTTCTTCCAGTCATATTCGTCTTTCTGACTTGTCAGGCAATATTCATTCGTAGCAACCACCCTGTTATCCGCATCGGAAAGTTTCAGAAAGAGAAATGAAATATCAGGCGCATCTTTTACATCAAAGACCTTCACACTGGTGTATGGGACGACAGTCAGCAACGTATCACCATGTTGGATTCGGGATGCATGGATATCGTACAAATTCATTTTTGCCATCACCCTGGCGGTCGTAGCACTCTCGTTCACCGCATAGACACATCTGCCAGCATAGTCATAAATCAACTGCAACGGTTTGTTGGCGGCTTTCACAGAATAATAAGCTGCAGTGGGCACGCCATAGAAGTCGTAGAGTTGCCAATAAAGTGAAGGCCAAGCAGAATTGAGCATCCACTGAATGATACCAGTGGTCTGTGGGATACGCGCCCTGAAAGACTCGAACATGGCACGTGTTCCATCATAATTCAGCAGGTCGGCTTTTTTCAGATAATCATCGAGACTGTCTGCCCCGCCAAAGCGGCGGTTGATGACATCGGTAAGCATGGCGAGACTGTTCATCGCCGTCTTGGATGCCGTACAGTGATAATTGTAATATTCGTTGTCATTCACAGGCCACAGTTTGTCGGTAGGAATCATCCGTTGGATAGACTCCCGAATGGGCAACTGAGCACCGATGCCCGTCTCGGTATTGAAGCCATAAGCACCTCCATGAATAGAATCCTCATACCAATAGCTGGGTCCTACATACTCATACGGACCGAACATCTTCACGCCACTGGTGCCAGAAACCTCGCTGACCACATGCTGGGCAGAACAAAGAATAGGGCGGTTGTCTATCATGGAAAGCATGCCTCGATAACGCTGTTCCAGTTCGGGACGAGGAAGTTTGTCACTACCGATAAACCAACAAATGATACTGGGATGGTTGCGCAGATAAAGCACCTGGTCGTGCAACTGGTCGACAAGAAGATTCATGTTAGTCCCATTGTCTATACTGCCATATTTATCCTCCATTTTACCACCGGCATATTCCGCCCATTCCCATTGGCAACTCCACCCTGCAAACATCAGAATGCCATTGCGGTCGCACAAGTTGAAGAGGTCGTCGGTGTTGCCCCATATATTTTCCAGACGGATGGTATTGAGATGCATATCCTTCACCATCTCTATCTGATGGCGGTAACGTTCTGGCGTGTCACGGATGAAGATGTCATCGGTCCAACCAGCACCACGAATAAGCACTTTTCGCCCGTTGAGCATAAATCCTCGATAGCCTTCAGGTGTGAGATAATCCTTCACCTCACGAATGCCGAACGAAATATTATTGTCATCACAAAGTTCCGTGCCGATTTCAAAACGTAAAGACAAATCATACATCTCTGGTTTGCCCATGTTGTTACACCACCATAGCCGCGGGTTCAACACATGCAGCCGACGCACATCATCGGGTGTAATCGTCACCTTACGGCGCTCGCCAGCCCTCAATGTGACAGGAAAACGAATGGAGATATCTTTCCCGATATGCCCAACTAACGAACCTTTCACGGTATGTCCCGTAAGATTAGAGAGTTCGGTCTCCACCGTCAGCCATGCCTCTTTGAGTGTTTCTGTATTCACTTTAGAGAACACAGCCGTGTTCTGCATCAGCACATCATCCACGATTTCCAGACTTATCATGCGGAAGATGCCCATGCTCTCGTCAACAGGACGCGGATTCCAGTCCACGTACCCGATGTTGGGATCGCCATTTTCCGCCTTGTACAATTCGATGCGCAACTCGTTGACTGACTTGATATGGCGAGTGATATCGAGCATATATTGGCGGAAAGGTCCTCTCACCGTGTCACGTGTGGCAACTTGGCTACCATTCACGAATATATTTGCCGAAAAGCTTAACCCGTCGATTTTCAAAAACACATGCTGGCCATGACGAAGTGGTGGCAGACTAAACTGTTTGCAGAAAGACCACGGATGGTCGAAACGCGAGCGGTCCAACTGTTTGTAATTCAAACCAGACAGCACATCTTCTGTATAGACACCATTGCCCAACAGCACGCCCATCGCCGTGACGGGTATGGAAGTATGGTAAGTGTGCCCTCCCTCTTCAACAGTCCACCCGTCCTGCAAGACATAGGTGGTGCGCACAGCCCTTCCTGGCATCGTTATCATCACCATAAGCAAAAACAGACCTAATATCTTTTTCATTTCAAACGCAAAAATACTTATTTTTTAATGATAATGAACAAGATGAAAGAATAATTTTCATTCTTCATTCATCATTCTTCATTCAACCTCGATGCCCCCAGCATATTACAGCCTTCCAACATGGAAAAGAAAATCTGCACACGTTGTGCACTCCTTTGATAGGGAAAGCCATCCAACAATGACTGGCGCATGGAGATCTCGAAATACGGGGCAGCTGCAGTGATGCCTCCGCCGATAATGACAGCCTGCGGGTCGTAAGTGAAGAGCAAGGCCTGCAAGAGTTTACCGAGATGGAAACCGAACTGCCGCCATATATCGAGCGCGGCGGCATCTCCGGAAGCGGCTTTTGCTGTGAGTTGTTCACCTGTCTGGGTGCCGCAGTGCTTGAGGAACATACTGCTGCAATAATGTTCATAGTCACTGTCCAAATAAGGCAGCGCCCCCACTTCACCAGCACCTGTGTTGGCTCCGCGATATAGATGTCCACCGATAATGATGCCCGCCCCAACACCTGTACCCAGCGTGATGCCCACGAAGTCATCAAAAGGCTTTCCAGCTCCAAATTTCTTCTCACCAAGCACGAAACAGTTCACATCATTATCAACGTATACTGGAACATGAAATTCATCTTCCAGAATCTCCTTCAGATGGACTTCTTTCCACGACGGGATGTTCGCCACATCATAGACGATACCACGCGCAGCATCCACCACGGAGGGTACGCCAATACCAATCATTTCCACGTTGGGAGTCAGCATATCCCTTATATGGGCTTTTATCGTATCCAACACAGTCTGCTCGTCAGACTGGGCTGGGCACTTCGTCTTCAAGAGCTTCGATATCCGTCCGTCTTCTATCCGAGCCAGACGCAAAGAAGTTCCACCTAAATCTATTGCAATTTTCATTATTTCACCAAGATATCAGTCTACAGGTATAAAGATGACTTACTTTTTCTTGAATATCCAAAACGTGCCATTGTCCCATGCGGCAGTGCCGTCAGGGGCTGCGCACAACACCAACTTGTCATCGTTGAGCGTCAGAATATCAAACTTGTGTTGTACATCGGTAGAACCATAGATATGTCCGTTGAGAACCGTCGCGCCCGTCAATGTCAGCGTGCCGATAGACCATTGCGACCCGTCGTCAGGGTCGGTTTTCGTGGATGTCATATCGAAAGCGAACGTTCCCTTTTCCACCACTTTACCATCACTGCTGTAACGCGTGAAATCCGGTCCGCCATTCAAGTCGAACGTCATGTATGCACCAGGGTCTTCGGTGTCAGACAAAGCCACAGATGTCCAGTCGGGCACAAACTCGGTGAGATAACCGCCCGTACCATAGACGGCATCTGCAGTGTCATCCCATGTCCACGTCTTGCCATCGGTGCCACTACCTGCGAAATAAGCCCATTCGGCGGCCACGGGATGGTCAATCTGCTTTACTGTGAACTTGCGGGTGGTGGTGACTGTACCACCATCGCAAAGTCCAGTAAACGAAACAGACTGTTCACCGAGATACGGCATCACAACGGTGTCGCACTCTGCTGTGGAACGGCCGAAGCCATAATCCCAATAAGAGCCCACGCCCTTGGTGTTGTTGACCATGACGATCTGGTTGCCGCCGTCGGTTGTGGCGTGCACATCCAGTTGCAGGTCGCTCTCACTGACGACCCCGCCCAGGGGGTTGTCGTCACAGACAGGGTCGCAGGCACTCAGCAGCCCTGCCAATATCATGACACTGAATAATATCTTCTTCATTTTTCCATTCTCCATCATAAGTTAGTACAAAAGATTATCGCCAGTCCATCCGGCATTCTGTTTGAGCACACCGCCAGACAAGTCTATCTGCGTCTGCGGTATCTGCAGGAAGCCACCTGTATCGGTGACACGCTGTTTGATATCAGACATATCCATCGTTTTTTCTTCCATGTTGTCTTGTACCGACACACCATTCTGTGTGGTGAGCGCGTCACCGGCAATGTGCCAGCGCAGCAGGTCGTACCAGCGCGAGCCCTCGAAAGCGAGTTCCCAACGGCGTTCATTGCGCAGGGCATCATCGGTATAAGCAGCAATATCTTTCAACCCGGCACGCTCACGTACCTGATTGATGCCGCCCACAGACTTGGTGAGTTCACTGTACATCAACAGTACATCAGCAAAACGCAACACCACGATGTCCTGGATATTGTTCAGCTGATAATCGGTGTCGATGGTGGGATAGAGCCGTCGTGAATAGTTCTCATAAGTGGTGCCGTCACTGGTGACCGTTTTCACGTTGATGGCGCAATATTTTTTCTGCCACAATCCAGTCTCATTCATCTGTTTATCTGCGCCCCAAACATAATTGGGAGCTTCGTCACTGGTATCGAAGATAGAGGCTTTGATACGAACATCGTTAGGTTCAGCCGTTTTCCATGCAGCCATCATCTTTGGGTTCACTGTCCCGAATCCCCATCCTATGCCAAGAGGGAAATTGTTTTCCACACTGCCGTCGGTTTCACGGGGAGAGAAGAACAAATCAACCTGATTGTTACGACTCACGGTGTTTGGTGTATCCCACACAGATTTGGGGTTGTAACGGATAGAGAACATCGTTTCCTTGTTGGCACCGTCTTCACCATACCAGTTCAGATCGTTGTCCTTGGAATAAGGATAATCGGGTTTGGTATATTCGTTGGAATAAGGCCACAGGTCACGGAAGTCGGCCATCAATTTGTGCCCACTATTGTCGATGCAGTCTTTCAGGTCTTTTGTCACCTCGTCGGCAGTGATGGTACCGTCAGTGGTGGGCATAGATGTTTTGTTGTAATATCCCGTATAGAACAGATAAACACGAGCCAACAGCCCCTCTGCCACCCACTTGTTGGTGCGGCCGAGTTCAGAAGATTCGATATCATTGATGTTAGTTGATGGCAGCAGAGCCACAGCCTTCTGCAAATCCGTACCTATTTGGGCATAGAGTTGGTCGGCGGTTGCCTGCGGTTCATTACCGCTCTGCGATGTCACGATCAATGGCACGCTGCCAAATGTCTTGCACAGGTTGAAATAGAAGAAAGCACGCAGGAAGCGGGTCTCGCCCTCCACCTTGTTTTTTGCATCATTGGAACTGAAGTTGATATTGTCCAATCCTTCGAGCAACATGTTGCAACGGTAGATGCCCTTGTAGTTGACCGACCAAATATCATCGAACATATTATCGTCCGACTTCTTAAGATGGTCTAGAGCCTGAGCATAACGGTCATCGGGTCCACCACCGCCGAAGCGATCATCGGAGAGCAGTTCCGACACAATCATCAGGTTCTGCTCGATTTTGCTGTCGCCCTCATAGCGCAGCATATTATAACAGCCAGTGAGCGACTGCTGGGCATCATCCTCAGTCTTCGGAAAATTGGAATTATCTTTCTTGGTGAGGTCTTCCGAATCCAGAAAATCATTGCAACTGCTCAACGCCACGACGGCGATGGCACTCAATAATATATATTTCGCTTTCATATCAGTCTAAATTTTAATGTTGACACCAAAGATATAAGTGCGCGGACTGGGATAGAAGCCGAGGTCTATGCCCGATGTCCAGTCGCTGCCACCTCCGTAACCCACTTCGGGATCCATACCGGAATAGCCCGTGATGGTGAACAGATTATTGGCAGAGAAATAAAATCTAAGTTCCTGCAAAGGAATGGATTTGAACAACTTCTTGAAATCATAGCCGATGGTGATGTTCTGCATGCGCAGATAGTCGCCGTCTTCCATATACAGGTCGGAAATGTACTGCCAATTGGTGGAGGTTCCCGATGTGAGCCGCGGCCACTTGTTGGAAGTGCCGTCTCCGTGCCAACGCTGCAGAATATCACTGGTGAAATTATTGCGCGGATAGTCGACGAACGAACGATAGGATTTCATAATCTGATTTCCCGTCACACCGTTCATCGTGGCGCTGAAATCGAAACCACGCCACGACATGTTCAAGGAGAAGCCTAGCGTACAGTCGGGATGTGGGTCGCCAATCATGGTGCGGTCGTTGAGGTCGATGACACCATCTTTATTGGTATCCACCCAAATCACATCACCCGGTTGGGCACCACTCAGTTTAGCACCTTTATAATTGTCTATCTCTGTTTGGTTTTGGAAGATGCCTGCGGTCTTGTAGCCATAGAAATATCCGATAGGATAACCCACCTGAGCACGATACATCTCATCGGTGCCGTTGCTCAACACATCCGAAGGTCCATGAATGATGCCCTCGGTATTGGCGATGCGGGTTACCTTGTTTTTGTTATAAGCAAAATTGAAGTTGGCTCCATAAGTGAAATCACCTACATGGTCGTTCCATGAGAGGGCCAGTTCCACACCCGTGTTTTTCACGTCGCCACCATTGATATATGGCGCATTGGTTCCTGCCGTGGCGAGTATCGGAGCCTGCACCAACCAGTCTTTGGTCTTTTTGATATAATAGTCGAATGTCAATCCTAGTCGGCTGTCCAGGAAACGGGCATCAAAACCGAGGTCGGTCTGTTCCGACTTCTCCCATGTGATGTCACTGTTGGCAAGGATGTCTGGATAAGCGCCATTGGTGAGTACGCTCTTATTGGTTCCGAATGTGTAATCGGCATCCGTGAAGGATATGGTGGAAAGATATTGGAATCCCGGTATCGACTGATTACCGTTCTGTCCCCAACTGGCACGCAGTTTGAAGAAGTCCATCACGTTTTTCACATTCTTCATGAACGGTTCTTCGGTGATGACCCAACCTGCCGATACAGATGGGAAGTAGCCCCAGCGATGGCCGCGTGCGAACTTACTGGAACCATCGGCACGCAGCACTGCTGTTGCCATGTAACGGTTCTGATAATCGTAGTTGATACGTCCGAAGAACGAAGCGATAGACTCTTTGCCCCACGGAGTGCCGTCGAGCGTGGTACGGTTGCTGATGACGGGCGTATTGTGCAGATAGGCATGTTTGAAATCATCGAAGATGGAATTGGTGTTGCTGCCGCTGATACTCTCGCCCAGGCCATCCCGTTCGATGCTCTGCCCCAGTAGCACGTCGAAGTTGTGCTTTCCAGCGATACTGAAAGTATAATCTGCAGTGTTTTCCCACATCAGGGAACAACCCGACGACATACTCTGATATACATTGTCGACATCATTCATCGTGTTGCTGGAGAGTTTGTATACAGGTGTGTAACTGCGGTAGGAGTCCACACCGAGCGTGAAACCGAAGTTGGTTTTAATCTTCAGATTCTTAATGGGTTGCAACGTAGCAAACAGAGCAGCACGCAGACTGTGGCTTTTGCTCTTGTTGTTGCCACTCACGTCATACATCTTCGCAATCGGGTTAGGCTCGCGTATCTCCCATGGAATGGCATAATGATAAGAGCCGTCGGCATTGAGGTTGGGCAGGAATGGCGATGTGAGCAACATATTGCGGATGTCGTTGCTATAGTTATCGCCAATAGAGATACCCATGTTTTCAGTGTATGAATAGGTGATATTCTCGCCCACTGTAAGCAAATCGAGATTGCCACTCTTGAGTATCTTATGGTCGGAATTCACACGAGCGGTGTAACGAGTATAATCAGGTTCACAAGGTTTGCCGAGAATACCGTCCTGATAAGTATAGGAGAGACCGATGGCAAACGTGCTGCGGTCGTTTCCGCCTGTGATATTCAGTGCATGATTGGTCACCACGGCATTTTTGTTGCGTATCTCCTCCATCCAGTTGGTTCCGTTCCAAGTTCCGTTTTGGATGTCGCTCCAGTTAGGCACGAGCGATGCGAAATCGTAAGGCGTCAACCCGTCCTCGTAACGTTCCTCGTTCATAATCATAGCATACTCTTTGGCATTGAGCAGATCGGGCATGCGATAGACATTTTGGAAACCGATGTATCCATCGTAGGAAATCTGTGTCTTTCCCGCCTTGCCCTGCTTGGTGGTAACGAGAATCACGCCATTGGCAGCACGAGAACCATAGATGGCGGCAGAGGCTGCGTCTTTGAGCACGTCCACACTCTCGATGTCGGCAGGGTTCAGACTATTGATGTCGCCGCCCGTGATGCCATCGATGATATAAAGTGGAGTGGCATCGCCTGTGGTGCCAAGTCCACGGATGTTCACTTTAAAACCTTCGCCTGGCATGCCCGAGCTCTGCGTGATGCTCACGCCTGGCGTCTTACTCTGTAAGGCAGAGAGCGGACTCACGGTGTTGAGTTTCTCGATGTCGTCGCCATTCACCTGTACGGTGGCACCAGTGACGAGTTTCTTTTTCTGTACACCATAGCCCACGACGACGACCTCGTCCAGAGATTTGTTCTCATCTTTGAGCACAATCTTCATTGGTGAAGAAGACGAACCCACATTCACTTCGCGGGTGATGCAACCCACATAACTAATGCGCAAGGTACTACCCACAGGTGCGATAAGGGTGAAATTACCATCAGCATCGGTCACAGTGGCATTCTCCGTGCCCACCTGTAGCACGGTCGCGCCAATTACAGGTTCTCCGTCCTGTGTGGATACAGTCCCGGTAATCGTCCGACCTGTCTGCGCCAAGACAACGGAACAGGTCAATAATAGTAAGAAACTAATTACTTCCCAATGTCCTCGAAGAATAAAATCTGCAAAAATGTTAGTTAAGATTTTTTTCATATATAAACTATATTAGATACGATAATGCAAAAATAATCTATTTCCATTTTTGCTGTGTGACGTATTTACGTATTTGTATATTCATTTTGCGCATTTATTATGCAAAATCTGATAAAAAGTTTGAATTTAAGAAAAGCAAGGAAATGTATCGGGAACAAAAACCTTTACATAAAAATATCGGTATGGATTTAAAGATAAGCCTTAAATCCATACCGATATTTATTGTTATTGACTAATAATTGACTATAGAAACCTATATCATACCTTAATATTCTGTTTTTTCCGTGTTTGCATCCCACATCTGGAAGGCACGGATAGCCTCTTCGGGCAAGAGGATTTCCATCTGTTTGTGGCGGTCGGCGGGTTTCAGAGCGATCTCCTTGTAGATGAAGTCGTCATCGAAACCGATCTTGGCAGCATCGTTGCGGTCGTTGGCATAATAGATCTTGTCGAGATGCGCCCAATAGATGGCTCCCAGACACATCGGACATGGCTCGCAACTGGTATAGATATCACATCCCGCAAGGTCGAATGTACCTAATTTCTTTGTCGCTTTGCGAATGCAGTTCACCTCGGCATGAGCCGTGGGGTCGATGTCCAAAGTCACGCTGTTGGATGCTTCGGCGATAATCTCGCCATCTTTCGCAATGACAGCACCAAATGGACCACCGCCTTTTTTCACACTTTCTTCCGACAGAGCTATCGCCCTGCGCATCAATTCTTTTTTATCCATAATTATTTCTTTTATTCTTGTATTATCTTCATGTAATCATCATAAGGTATATGCCGTCCGCCCATCGTTTTCAGATGCGGCGTTTCAAACTGACAATCGATGAGAGCGCCGCCATTCTGTTGCAAGAAACGTGCCAAAAATATCAACGCGATCTTACTGGCACTGGGAACCAACGAGAACATGCTTTCGCCAAAGAAGCTACTGCCTATCGTCACGCCATAGATTCCACCCACAAGCAGGTCATTATCCCAGACCTCCACACTGGCGGCAAAGCCCTGTTCGTAAAGCTTTTCGTAAGCCGCAATCATGTCATCTCCCAGCCATGCACCCTTCTCCTTGATGCGCAAATTGCTGCAATTGGTGATGACGCCATGGAAATCCTCGTTGAAGGAACAGCGATAGCGGTCCTTGTTCATCAGTTTGCGCATGGAATGGGACACATGTATCTCCGATGGGAAAATGACAAATCTGTCCATCGGACAAAACCACCATATCTGCTCGGCATCACGAAAGGAATACCAAGGGAAAATGCCATAGCTGTATGCCAGCAACAGACGGTCCACACTGAGGTCGCCGCCGACAGCAAAGAGACCGTCGGGATCACCCAGATGTGGGTCGGGAAACGATATGTCTTTATCTAGTTGGAAAACCACTTTCTTAATTAGGGCGTATGCGATACGCCCCTACAAAGGAACACCTCGCTTCAATCTTTTACTATGAGCTTTAAATCATTCATGGCCTCGATTTCCGCCATACCGCCCTTCTTCAATTTTCCAAAGAGAATTTCGTGCATGAGCAACGGCTTGAGCATGGTGGCGATGATGCGATCCATTTCGCGGGCGCCATATTCACGTGTAAAGCCTTTGGTGAGCAACAACTCGCGGGCGGCATCAGACAAGTGCATGATGACCTTCTTCGCAGTGAGTTTCTCCTGCAACTCTCCCAGTTTTTTGTCAAGGATGAGTGACGCCATCATGCGGTCCATATCATGGAAGACCACCGTACCAGAGAGACGGTTGATGAATTCGGGCTTAAAAGTTTTCTTCACCTGTACCAGCATCGCCTCGCCACGGGATGTGTTTCCGTTGAAGCCCACACTCGCCTGTGAAGCGAACTGTGCCCCGGCATTGCTCGTCATGATCAATATCACGTTGCGGAAATCGGCATGACGACCTTTGTTGTCGGTCAGTCGCGCATAGTCCATCACCTGCAACAGGATGTTGTAGATGTCCTGATGAGCCTTTTCTATCTCATCCAGCAGCAGCACGCAGTTGGGTGTCTTGCGGATGGCATCGGTCAACAGACCGCCGTCCTCATAACCCACATATCCGGCAGGCGAACCAATCAGTTTTGCCACAGTATGTTTTTCGGTGTATTCGCTCATGTCGAAGCGCACCAGTTCGATGCCCAGTTCTTGCGCCAGCACGCGTGCCACCTCTGTCTTTCCCACGCCGGTGGGACCTACGAAGAGCAGACTCGCAAGCGGTTTGTTATCGTCCAGCAGTCCGGCCTTCGCCATCTGCACCGACTCCACCACCTGTTTCACCGCCTCATCCTGACCGTAAATCTTCGCTTTGATGCGCGTCTCCAAGGTCTTGAGCGTCGTATTGTCATCCTCCTTCATCGCCACGGCATCCACCTTGCACACCTTGGCAAGTATCTCAGCAATCAACGCCTTATCCACCTTCTGCGTTTTCTTATCCGTAGGATGGATTTCACGGTAGGCGCCAGCCTCATCAATCAGGTCGATGGCCTTGTCGGGCAGGAACCTGTCACTGACGTATTTGGCACTTGCACGCACGGCAAACTCTATCGCATCGGCAGAATACGACACATGATGAAACTGCTCATATTTCTTTTTCAGACCTTTCAGGATGTTGATGGTCTCGTCAATGCTCGGCTCCTGGATGTCTATCTGTTGGAAGCGGCGCACGATGCCACGGCTACGGGCGAAATATCGGTTGTATTCATCATAGGTGGTGGAACCGACGAAACGGATGTCGCCCGACTCCAGATATGGTTTCAGCATGTTGGATGCATCCAGCGACCCGTCGCTGCCGCGTCCTGCACCCACCATATTATGTATCTCGTCGATATAGACGATGGCGTTGCCTTCTTTTCCGATGCCCTCCATCACCTGTTTGATGCGTTTCTCGAAGTCGCCCCGGTATTGGGTTCCGGCAAGCATTGTGCCCATCTCCATCTGATAAATCTTGCAGTTGCGAAGCCGTTCGGGCACGTCGCCCTTGACAATGCGGGCCGCCAACCCGTAGACGATGGCGGTTTTGCCCACGCCAGGTTCGCCCACGTGCAAGGGATTGTTTTTCTCCTTGCGGCACAACACCTGTATGGTGCGTTCCAGTTCTTTCTCTCTGCCTATCAGCGGATTATGATTATCCACGGTATCGTTGAGGCACACCACGAGGTTGCGCCAAGGCTCGGAATACGTTGCTTCATCGTCTTCCTCCTCATATTCTTCGGGGGCATCACCTTCATACTGAGAAATCAGTTCACCCATAAACTCATTGATTTTGTCGCCGAGTACCTTTGCCAAAAGGAATCGCGCCATGGAGTCGGGCAACTGAAACATGGATGCTATGATATGTGTCACATCGAGACGCGGCGCACTGGAAAATTCCACATGCTGATAAGCCATATCCATCATCTGACCGAACTGGGTGGAACCTTCTGGTTCATAGTCGGCTTTGCCAGGCACCTGCTCCATCGACACCAGATAAGTCACCAACTTGCGATGGAATTCCGTGACGTTACAGTTGCACGAAAACAATGCCGACGTGAACTGCACCTGTTCGAAAAGAGCGAGTAGCAGATGTTCGGGCATGACAAATTGATGGCGGAACTGCTTGCAATATTTCATGGCACCATTGAGTGCTCGGTTGGTATATTCTGTATATTTTATTTCAGCCATATCATTCGGGTTGGTAAGTTAAACGTAAAGGGAAACCTTGTTCGCGCGCCATGCTCGTGGCTTTGTTCACTTTCGACAACGCCACGTCATAGCTGTAGATGCCCACCACCGCCTTGTCGGAATGGTGAACGGTCAGCATGAGATGTTCTGCCTCTTCCTCTGTTTTGAAGAAGACGGTCTTAAGTATCATCACCACGAAATCCATGGTGGTGAAATCATCATTGTGAATGATCACCTTAAAGCGTCTCGGCTCACCCAATTTGGTGCTATGCCGAACACGAACAGAAGTTTCTTCTTTTGCCATAATAGTGCAAAATTACTACTTTTTAGGGAATATAATGCTAGAAAATTATTATTTTTGCAATTTACAACACACAAAAGACAGAAAACATGCCGTACATATTCGAAAATAATATCACTGCCAACGAACTCTTCGACCGTGTCGCAGAGATTCTCGATGCCAAAGATGTGGCTCCCGCCAACCTCAACAAGATGATGCACCAGACACTGGAGCTGGTCTGCGAGGAGGGTTTGAAGGGAAACGACGGGAAGTTTGGCAACCTCTTTGCCAAAGTGGATTTCCTGTGCAAGAAGCATCATGTACAGGTGGGCGACGCGATTGCCGTGCAGAAGATGAGACGGGACACCAACCATTCACAACCATTGTTACCGGAGGATCTTCTGTACGATTGTCGGGCGCTGTGCATCTTCATTTCCGCTGTTATGGACGTAGATGTGCCCCAAAACATCATCGGGAAGATTCCTGTGATAAACAAATTGCGAACAGAAAAGCATCATATCGATTACAGATATATTCGCGGCATTGTGAAATCGTTTGATAGCACATCCATCATCGTGGAGATAGACCAGGATGCAAACGAGCGAACGGTGAAGGTGGATTACACAGACGAGGCGTTGAAATACCTGAAAGATGTGGTTCAGGAAGGGATGCAACTCAATCTGCTGGACTGCGAACTGCAACCCAACAAATCGGTGAAGCCGAGAATCATCGTGGTGGAGCCCGATTTTCTGATAGACATCAGTAGCATCGCCCGTTGCTTCACCGATTACGGCCATCATCCGCTCTCCTATATCGTGAACAGGATGTCGCCGAGTGCCAACTCCCAGGCGATACTGTTGGGTAATTTTGCGAGCAGCGCACTCGACGATATCATCAACAGCTGCGGCAAATACCACTGGGTGGACACCTTCCGCACCAACTTCAAGGAGAAAGCGCTGGAATATTGCACGTGCTCCGACCTGAACAGGAAGGAACCTTTCAAGACTGCGGCGGTGATACAGACCAGAAACATTGAGCAAATCGTGGGCGAACTGTTCAAGGAGGGCAGCGAATACGACCGCGAGAAGACCATCCTGGAACCGTCGTTTGTCTGCGAGCAACTGGGCATACAAGGACGTGTGGACCTCATGACCACCGACTTCAAACTGTTGGTGGAGCAGAAATCGGGGTCCAATTACAACATCCAAATCAACCGCCCCAACGAATACGGGAGTTTCCAGAAAGAGGAACATTACGTGCAGCTGCTATTATATTATGGTGTGCTGCGCCAGAATTTCCATCTCAACAGCAGTAATGTGGATATCCGTCTGCTCTACTCCAAATATCCTTTGCCCGGCGGACTCGTCACAGTGAGCTATTACCAGAAGTTGTTTCATGATGCTATACATCTGAGAAACCTCATCGTGGCGTATGAATATTACATCGCCCGCAACGGTTTCGGGCGCGTCATCGACCATCTGAGTCCCGACACGCTCAACGCCAAACACATCAACACCCAATTCTATCTGGATTACATCTTCCCGCGTCTGAACGCGATTACCGCCCCACTTCACAACCTCTCACCGCTGGAAAAGGCGTATCTATGCAGGATGATGACCTTCGTATACCGTGAGCAGTTGGCTTCCAAAGTGGGCATACGTGAAGGAACGGGCAACAGCGGTGCCGACCTATGGAACATGCCGCTCGCCGAAAAGAAGGAGACAGGCAACATCTACACGGGATTGCGCATCACCAATCAGGAAAAGAGCAGCGATTTCAACGGCTACGACACCATCACGCTTGCCGTGCCCGATCAAGGCGAAGACTTTCTGCCCAACTTCCGACAGGGTGACATGATTTATCTCTATGCCTACCACGAGGGTCAAGAACCCGATGTCCGCGCGAGTATATTATATAAAGGTAGCATGGCGGAGATACGCACCGACCGGCTGACGGTGCATCTGAACGACGGCCAACAGAACCCGAACATCTTCACACCTACCGATAAGCGGCGCCCCTATCTCTATGCCATCGAGCACGGAGGCAGCGACATTGGCACAGGTAGCGCCATACGAAGTCTGCAAGAGTTTATCACGTCGTCGCCCGACCGCAAAGCCTTGCTGCTCTCGCAACGGGCACCCCGATGCGACAAAAACATCACGCTGCCCCACAGCTACCATCCCAACTACGACGACATATTGCTCCGAGCCAAACAGGCGAAAGACTATTTCCTGCTCATCGGACCTCCCGGCACGGGCAAAACGTCAATGGCGCTGCGGTATCTCGTGGAAGAAGAGCTGGCGCAATCCACGGGAAACAGCATTCTGCTGATGTCGTACACCAACCGCGCCGTAGACGAGATTTGCGGAATGCTCTGCGATGCAGGCATCGGATTCATGCGCATCGGCAACGAATACACCTGCGACGAACGGTTCCGCCCATATCTCATCAACCACGCCATCGACGACAGTCCGATGCTCGAAAGCATCAAACAGAAGATTCTCGCCACACGAATTTTCGTCGGCACCACATCGAGCATGCTCTCACATGCCGACCTCTTCAATCTGAAACATTTCTCACTGGCAATCATCGACGAGGCGAGTCAGATACTGGAACCCAATATCGTAGGTCTGCTAGCCAATCACCAGGGACAGGAATACTGCCCGGAGCTATCCATCGGCAAATTCATCCTCATCGGCGACTACAAGCAGTTGCCCGCCGTGGTGCAACAGGATGCCGATATGTCCGCCATCGACGACCCGTTGCTCACCGCCATCGGACTCACCGACTGCCGCGACTCGCTCTTCGAACGCCTCATCAGATGGGAACATTCCCAGGGGCGCACCAACTTTGTAGGCATCCTAAGGAAGCAGGGGCGCATGCACCCCGACATCGCCGAATTCCCCAACCGCATGTTCTATTTCCGCGAACAGCTCGAAATCGTTCCCTGTGAACATCAGTTGGCAGAATCGCTTGGCTACGATTTACCGTCAGAAGACCGTCTCGACGACGTGCTGAAAGCGCACCGCATGATATTCATCCCATCGAAGCCATGCCGCCAACCCAACATTTCGGAGAAGGTGAACACCGAAGAGGCGCATATCGTGACAGACCTGTTGCGCCGCATCCACCGATTCTACGGCAACAAGTTCGACGCCCTGAAGACAGTGGGAGTAATCGTGCCTTACCGCAACCAGATAGCGATGATACGCAAAGAAATCGAACGGTTCGGCATCCCTGCCCTCGACCGCATCAGCATCGACACCGTGGAACGATACCAGGGGTCGCAGCGCGACGTCATCATCTATTCCTTCACCGTGCAGTGCCAATATCAGCTCGACTTCCTCACCAGCAACTGTTTCGAGGAAGACGGTCGCATCATCGACCGAAAACTGAATGTAGCCATCACACGTGCCCGTAAACAGATGATTGTGACGGGCAATGTGCAAACTCTATCCAACAATCTAGTTTTCAGTCAGTTGATTGATTATATCAAAGGGAAAAATGGATATTTTGAATAATATCAGGGAAATATCGGTGACAAAACAATGTTAATTAATTTTGTAATGGCGAATAAACTATATATCTTTGCAGCCAATTTAGAGAGTTTTTTTAATAGTTAAGGGTCCGAAAGAGGTCCCGATTGTATAACTTAAAAGTAACAAAAAATGAAAAAGATTGTATTAATGGCAGTTGTTCTGCTTTCATCTGTAGCAACTTTTGCACAGCACGCAACAGGTTCTGTATCAAT
>ENA-UOYA01001926-UOYA01001926.1-activated-sludge-metagenome-genome-assembly--contig:-NODE-1926-length-20831-cov-9.937283_pt1 | contig 20831 bp, 19 predicted proteins | sample MGYA00238163_ERZ764804 | MGnify/ENA primary metagenome ERZ764804 (study PRJEB28919, sample SAMN05720223) | activated sludge metagenome | isolation source: Anaerobic digester | place: Hong Kong... | reverse complement strand
ACAGGGTCATCTTGATGCCCAACCATGATACCTCTGTTCTGCAAGTCTGCCAGACGTTTAATCAACTGACGGGCAGGAGTGGCATTTGCTGCCGACAATCCCATACTGACGATGAGACTAGCCATAAGAAAATATATTTTATTCATACGATTACTCAACTGTAAATACTGTCTTTAACAAATCTGCATCACGACTGCTGCCGCCTACCATCACTTCGAAGTCGCCTGGTTCTACTCCGTACTTCATATCGGCATCATAAATGGCCAGTTTGTCAGAAGTAACGGTAAACTCTATAGTCTTGCTCTCGCCTACTTTCAACGGCACACGTTGGAAGTCCTCCAATTTCTTGACTGGTTGCTCAGCAGAAGCCACAACATCGTGAATATACAGTTGTACAATCTCTACGCCATCACGGTTGCCAGTGTTGCTGACAGTGACCGATGCCTTGAGAGAACCGTTACGAGCAATACTGCTACGGTCCAACGAAAGATTGGAATACTTGTACGAAGTGTACGACAAGCCGAAACCAAAGGGATAAAGCGGTTCAGAAGTGCCACAAACCACAGGATGGAAAAATGCCGATGGTTTATGATTGTAGATGGTCTGAATCTGTCCAACAGAACGTGGCATAGTCATCGCCAATTTAGCAGACGGATTTACCTTGCCATATAAAATTTCGGCTATTGCCTGTCCACCAAACTGTCCTGGTTCCCATGCATTGACGATGGCAGGCAGATGGTCGGCAGCAAAAGCCACACTCAGCGGATGACCGCTGATGATAATCAAGATAGTAGGTTTCCCTGTTTCATATAGCCGTTTGATGAGATCGTTTTGCAGACCTACCAAATCGAGATTGTCACGGTCTGTATCTTCGCCACTCGTACGGTCGTTCCAACGGAAGCGCATCATATATTCACCGCAGCAAACGATGTTCAGGTCATAATCTTTAGCCTTTGACACAGCCTCATCAACCTTTTTAGGATCCATATTGCGAGGATCCCAACCTTGATCTACAAATTCGAAATCGGTATTCGGCTCAACCATTCTGAGACCTTTCAGCACGGTACTAACCTTATCTTCGGGTTGCGGTTCACTCCAGTCACCCATGATGTTCTGGTCATTGGCATTGATGCCTGTGACCAACACTTTCTTATATTTAGAGGCGTCCAAAGGAAGAAGTGCCCCTTCGTTTTTAAGTAGTACGATAGCATTTCGTGAAGCCTCCAAAGCAGTCTGCTTGTGCTCAGCGTTGTTGATTATCTTATCACGTGTTTTCACGTCGCTATAAGGATGTTCGAATAGTCCCAGTCTGAATTTCACTTCCAATATTCTGCGTACAGACTCATCGATGCGACTTTCCGATATTTTGCCTTCACGCACCAACTGGCAGACATCCTCTTGCCACTCTGTACCATGCATGTGCATATCCATACCTGCAAGAATACTCTGACAGAAAGCGTCTTTATTGTCACGGGCGGTATGATGCTGCTCCACACAACGCTCGATATCCATCCAATCGCTCACAATAAAACCCTTGTATCCCCACTCTCCACGGAGTACATTCTGCATGAGCCATTTGTTGGTATGGCAGGGAACGCCGTTCAATTCATTGTGCGCCGTCATCAAAGACATCGCTCCAGCCTTGATACCGGCGATATAGGGAGGAAAGAACACTTCGCGTAAGGTGCGCTCCGACAGGTCGGCTGGTGCTCCATTGGTGCCGTTGATAGGCGTTCCACCACAAAAATGCTTGATACAGGCGAGCACATCCTGATCAGTGTCCAAATTGCGCTGATATCCTTTCACGGTTGCTGACCCCATCTGTGAAACCAAATAAGTGTCTTCGCCGAACGTTTCTCCACAACGTCCCCATCTGGGGTCACGCGCCACTTCGATATTGGGATTGAAAGTCCAGTGCATATTCATGGCACGCATCTCTTCAGCTGTCTGTCTGGCAATCTTGTATGCCATATCCACGTCAAAAGAACTGGCTAGTCCAATGTTGGTAGGGTAAACGGTATTATTCTGGCATTTCGCATTACCATGAATTGCATCGATACCGATAATAAGCGGAATCTGTAATCTGCTCTTCATGTTCAGACGCTGCAGTTCGTTGGCCTCTTCCAATGTCAGTACATGGAGAAACGAACTGATTAGCCCTTGCTCCGTCCATTTGGCTACATCCTTATCAGTGATACCTGGATAAAAGGCACTTGCCGTATTGGTGGCAAGATCTGAGGCGGACATTGATTTACTGTTTTCTCGTATGTGTTCAAGCCCTACGAACTGGTTCATCTGTCCCACTTTCTCTTCCAGTGTCATACGTGACAACAAATCATTAACTCTCTGCTCTATAGGAGCTTTAGCATCTTTATATAAAGGTTTGCTTTCATTCTTTGCCATCACAGGCGCTGTCATTATTATAGCCATTATTATTGTTGATATTCTTTCCATAATCATCTGTTATTTTATGGTATTATTTAGTGATTCCCATTTGCGAGAGCAGCCATGATTCCCACTCGTCCCACTGTTCCTGGTACCAGTAATGTCCTGTCTGCTGATAAACGCTCAAAGTTTTTGGAGCCTTGACCGTGTTATAAGTTGCGAAAGCACTCGTCGGCGGAACTACCTCATCATTGTAACCGAAGGAAAACCATCCGGGACAGGTGATACGTTTAGCGAAATTGATGCCGTCGTAATATCCGCTGACCTTGATTTTCTTTTCATCAGGATTCTTCACTTGATAGAAATAGTGAGGCCAACCACAAGCCACTCCTTTCAATGAAGCTATATGGTCACACATGGCAGCATGGACAGCCCCATAGAAAGTGACGCGCTTATCGAGTGCAGCACAAACCAAAGAGAGCATTCCACCCTGACTACTTCCGGTGACACCGAGTTTCTTGCCGTCCCATTCGGGCAGTGACGCAATATAGTCGATAGCACGGATGGCACCTATGAAAATTCGCTTGTATGGCATTTGGTCACGGTCGTCAAGATTCGCAGCCCAATAGCTGTTCAATGCACCGTTTGCCAAATCATCATATACATTCTGTTTCATCGTTACGGGGATGCCATGAACACCGATTTCCAAAGTGATAGCACCTTGGGAGGCAGTCCACACATCGCCCTGATAGGGTCTGACACCAGCACCAGGAACCCGCAACAGAGCAGGATATACGCCCGGCTTCACTGGTACGCTCAAGATGCCGAAAGTTCTGCTACCTTGACGGATGTTCTGGAAACTTACTTCATAGACATTCACATCCTTGGTGCAACGCTCTGGCAACAACACACGTGTGGGTTCCAATGGTATTTTACGTGCCTCGTTCAAAGCTGATGACCAAAAATCGTCGAAATCTGACGGACATTCCGCATAAGGTTTTATCTCTGATGGTGAGAAAGCAGCAGTACAGAGTCCGTCATAGTCTTTACCACCTATATGGGCTGTCACTTTAAGCCGACAAAAGCCTGGTCTCTTCATCGTTGCTGACCATTTCATACTACCATCTACAAGTATTTTGTCATGCTGTTTCGTATCAGGATACATCACTGGCCCTGCTTCGAAATCCACTTTAGCATTATCCAACAAAGTGCCTGATTTCAAAACATTTACAGTAAAGACAGCTTTCTCTCCCACCTTGTAGTTCCAGTCTTTATGATCAGGCTGAACAGTGACGACGATATTATTGCCCCTGATTTGTGCCTTTGAAGGCAAAAGGACAATGAAAGCTATGACAAACAGAAATAAAAATCTTTTCATTATAAACGATCTATTTTAATTGAAGATGACACAAACTTTATAATTGAAGGTGACACAAGGATGAAGTGTGCCACTTACCGAATCAGACGATATGCCACTACATCATGTGACGGAACTGTCAAAGTACGACATTTTTTCGACTTCAACATCGTCTTGCCTTCCATCTTATGCGTCCATAAATTGCGCACCTTATATATTATTTTGTCGAAATCAGTACTTTTCTTGCTCACTTGAGTATCAGTGATATTAAAATTCTGCCATTTCAAATCATATTTCACAGTATTCTTGGTGGGATTCAATACGGTCATCGCCCAATCTCCGTTGGCAAGAGGTTTGAACCAAAACTCCAGTCCCTGATCACTGCTATAATGCCAAGCCTGAACTCCAAGTGAATCTTGATTCACGGCAATCATTTCCTTATTGGTGATGATAGCTTTGGTATCCTGACTCATGTTTCGTATGTCATTACCCAAAATAAGCGGACTAGCCATCATACACCACATTGTGAAGTGTGCACGGTCTTCAGACACGGTCATCCCATTACCGCACTCCAACATATCAGGGTCGTTCCAATGGCCTCTGCCCGCATACTCACGAAGTGTATCATTTTTGTGGATACAATCCATTACACTATACTGAACATAAGTCGGAAATACACGTAAAGAATCAAAAGAACACCAGATGTCCGGACCTACACGCCATGAATGACCTATATCACGAGCCCACTTCCAAGGCTTGTTATCACCCCACTCGCACATGCTATGGAATATAGGACGGCCAGCTGCACGCAAAGCGTCACTCATCAACTGATAGGCGCCTTTGGCATTCACATTGATTGTGTTGCACCAATCCTCTTTCAGATAGTCAATACCCCATCTGGCATATTGCAAAGCATCTTGATATTCATGTCCAAGACTGCCAGGCATACCAGCACAAGTCTGAGTGCCACAATCACTATAGATGCCCAATTTCAAACCTTTGGAATGAACATAATCAGATAACCATTTCATTCCATGAGGGAATTTTTTGGCATCAGCCTGTATAAATCCGTCTGCATCGCGATTGCCATGCCAGCAATCATCAATATTTATATATACATATCCTGCATCACGCAATCCACTCGTCACCATTGCATCAGCAATGCCCACGATTACATTTTCATTGATATTGCCCTGAAACTTGTTCCATGTACTCCATCCCATCTGTGGGGCATCAGCAACGTGCTCCCATTTCTGAGCATATAGTCCAACACTCATGAAAAGAAATAATGCAACAAACACGAAATTCTTTTTACTCATAGCTAAATTGATTTATATTTTTGGTAATATATTTAAGACACTGCAAAGATAAAATTAAAATTCCGAATATAGTAATACTATTTTGTCAAATGATAACACTATGACGTCTAATTAATCAAAAATGCTCATCAATGAAGTTGCAAAAGACCCGTAGTGAGTATAAACGGCTAGTAGTGTGGCCACTAACGTGTAGTAGTCTGGCAACTAATGGTTAGTAGCGAGGCTGCTAATGGTTAATAGCAAAGCTACTAATGGTTAACAGTGAGCCTGTTAATGGTTAGTAGCGAGGCTAGCAGCATCTAATAACCAGATGATTAACGTTTACGCAAACCTTTACGCAATATTTTCGGGGAAACTGCAGACAACCTATTGATAAATTACGTAACTTTGCAGTACAATTCAAAACTAATAATTGATAAACAAATCATGAACGAACTAAAAGCTTTAAACAAGAGAACGGCTCCTAAGAGCGTGATGCCAGAAAAAATCATTCAATTTGGTGAAGGAAACTTTCTGCGCGCATTTGTAGACTGGATTATCTGGAACATGGACCAAAAGACAGATTTCAACGGTTCCGTGGTCGTAGTTCAACCTATAGAAAAAGGTATGGCAGACTGGCTCAATGGACAGGACTGTCTGTATCATGTGAATTTGCAAGGACGTGAAAACGGTCAACCAGTGAACACATTACAGCGCATCGACGTTATCAGCCGTGCTCTGAATCCATATTCTCAGAACCAAGCATTCATGGCTTTGGCAGAACAGCCTGAGATTCGCTTTGTCATCTCCAACACCACAGAGGCAGGTATCGCCTTCGATGACAAGTGCAAACTGACAGATGCTCCTGCATCTTCTTATCCAGGGAAATTGGTTCAGTTGCTCTATCACCGCTACCAGTATTTCAACGGAGATCCTACCAAGGGATTCATTATTTTCCCATGTGAATTGATTTTCCTGAATGGTCACGTACTGAAAGAGTGCATCTACAAATATATCGACCTATGGGAATTGGGTGAGGACTTCAAAAAATGGTTTACCGACAACTGCGGCGTCTATGCCACATTAGTTGATAGAATCGTTCCTGGATTCCCACGTAACCAGATCAAAGAGATACAGCAGAAGATTTCTTATAAAGACAATCTCGTTGTACAAGCTGAAAACTTCCACCTTTGGGTCATCGAGGCTCCAAAAGAAATTGAGAAGGAATTCCCAGCAGACAAGGCAGGATTGCACGTATTGTTTGTTCCATCAGAAGAGCCTTACCACAAACGTAAAGTGACTTTGCTGAATGGCCCGCACACAGTGCTCTCACCAGTGGCTTATCTCAGCGGTGTAAATATCGTAAGAGATGCATGCAACCATGAAGTCATCGGTAAATACATCCACAAAGTGCAGTTTGACGAACTGATGCAGACATTGGATTTGCCAATGGATGAACTGAAGAAATTCGCTGCTGACGTGCTGGAGCGCTTCGACAACCCGTATGTAGACCATCAGGTTACAAGCATCATGCTGAATTCATTCCCTAAATTCTGTGCACGCGACCTGCCAGGAGTCAAGACATATCTTGAGCGTAAAGGCGAACTGCCACAGGGTCTGGTATTTGGATTGGCTGCTATCATTACATATTATAAAGGTGGCAAACGCGCAGACGGTTCGGATATCACACCAAACGATGCACAAAACATCATGGACTTGCTGAAAGAGTTGTGGGCTACCGATGACACGCAGAAGATCACAGACGGTGTCTTGAGTGCAACATTCATCTGGGGCGAAGATCTGAACAACATTAAGGGTCTGAATGCTCTGGTCAAGAAAGACCTCGACCTCATCCAAGCAAAAGGCATGCTGGAAGCTGTAAAGACGATTTTATAATATATTAAGGATAAAGAGAGAGGGATTCTGCAAAGTTTCCCTCTTTTTTTGTGTATTTTTGCAAAATAAATAAAGGCGATGAACATCAAAGAAACATTATATCACTATGCAGATATCTATGAAACAAAGGATTTCCTGACTTCAGACCCCAGTTGGTTTATGCACCAAGTATGCGGGAATGAAAATCAGGAGACAATCGCGTTTATAGCCTCTTGCCTAAGCTATGGCAACAGGAAACAATTCTTCCCAAAGATACAATATATTCTAGACTGTTCTTCTCATCAAGTCTATGAATGGGTAGCAAGTGGTAAATTCGAACGGGACATCCCCGATAACAGCAACTGTTATTACCGTCTGTTTACCAATCATGCGATGAACAAATTCTTACATGCACTGAAAGATTTGATAGCCGAGCACGAAAGTATAGGTCAATACGTCAGCCATCATTCAAGTGATGGATTTTCAGCTATCACAGCCATCAGTAATTACTTTTCCAGCAAAGACATCGAGGCAGTCGTACCCAAAGATACGACATCAGCCTGCAAACGAGTATGCATGTTCCTAAGATGGATGGTCAGAGACAACTCTCCTGTTGACCTAGGACTATGGAGCCATTATATAGACAAGAGGAGTCTGATTATGCCGCTAGACACCCATGTGATGCACGAAGCCGTTCATCTGGGATTATCGGATTGCAAAAGTCCGTCAATGGCGGCAGCAAAAAAAATCACTTCGAAATTGTCCAAGTATTTTCCTGACGATCCATTAAAAGGAGACTTCGCCCTCTTTGGTTACGGGGTGAATCATTGAACATGGATGACCCTAATTCCTGTCTGCGAAGGATGACGTTGCATATATTTATATAAGGTCATCGATTCTTCCACCACTCTATGCCGAACCAATGATGCATTAATCAGGTGCAAGCCATCTTTATGCCACACAGCAATGCCAATATGGGATGTATCAAGTCCCGGTTTATTAGTTGTAATCGCGAGAATATCTCCATCAGAAATAGCTTTTCTGAAGACATCAGAGTTTTCTATATCCGATTTAGGTATATGTCTGTATTCGCGACCATTCAACTCGTCTTCCATTTCGCTTATCTCCTTTACCCATGAAGGATGTTTTACCAACATCGGATATCGCTGCGGATGTTTGCTCATATAATTCACACACAACTTCTGAAGTTTGCTGAAAGGAGGAGTCGGTGAATTGACTTCTTTGACCACTCCCGACTGAGTGTTAGAGGCAATCCATTCCGAATAATAATGAAGACGTGACGGATAAGATATTTTTCCACCTTTATAGCGCAATTGCTGAATGTAATGACAAAAATCGGCAAATGTATTTTTCTTATTTTTATGGCAAAGAAAGAGCGCAACTATATTTTCCACAAATGTGGTACAATCAAATTGACGGAGATTGATCACCAATTTCTCTTCAGCGTTTTTATCCAATGTGTTTGCCACATAGGGACAACCAAGAAACTGACGGGAAAAATACAACATCATATTTGTACCTGAACGCTGAGTAGCTGCACGACGCAGAACATCCACCACCTTAAGACTATCGGAATGAGTATATTGAGGCGTTGACGAATACACGCTGCCCACGAATGAGAAGCATGACAAAAACATGATGCATAATCCTTTAAAAAATCTATTCATAAAAACTTAACTCCAAATAAAATGTACGACAAACATTCACCATATTCAGGTGCATATATCATCGCAGTATAATTGATATAAATTTAAAACTTGCCTAGAATTCGATCCATCACCCAATTGACAGGCGTAGCACTAACGCTGGTACAGGTACAAACACTCAATCCCTGCAAATCTTCTATCACTGCCTTAATAATAGGCAATTGCACGTAAGGAGGATTGGGAACCACGATATTAGTAATTCCTTCACTAGTAACGAGTTGGATGGGATCATAATTGTACACCGAAAAAGAAAGAAGTCCTTTATCACCAATAATTTCCACTCTATCCTCTTTGGCACTCTGATGACCTACGAAACACCAAGAACCACAACCGACAACTCCGCTCTCAAACTGGAAACTGGCACTGACGGTATCCTCCGCTTGATATAGATGAACTCTGTTAGCAGGATAGCCATGAGCACGAGTTATCACGCCAAACAAATCCTGCAACAAATCCAGTTGATGCGGAGCCAAATCATAGAAATAGCCTCCACCAGAAATATCGGGCTGAAGTCTCCAAGGCAATTCTTCTCCCGACTTATAATCGAGATCACGAGGAGGCACCGAAAAACGAATCTGGACATTAACGATATTGCCAATTAAACTATCATTGATGATACTCTTTACCCGCTTAAAATAAGGCAAGTATCGGCGGTAATAGGCTACGAAACAAGGTACGCCAGTCTCTTTACTAATACGATTGATGCGGGCGCAATCTTCATAACTAGCTGCCAAAGGTTTCTCTATATATACTGGTTTCCCTGCCCTCATAGCCATGATGGCGAAAGTGGCATGGCTCGAAGGGGGCGTTGCGATATAAATGGCATTGATATCAGGGTCATCAATCAATTTTTGAGCGTCTGTATACCATTTTTGAATATGGTGCCGCTCTGCGTATAAACGAGCTTTCATCTCGTTCCTACTCATAACAGCAACGACTTTAGAGCCCTCAACTTCATTAAATGCGGGACCAGACTTTTTCTCTGTCACCTCACCACATCCAATAAATCCCCAGTTAATGAATTTCATATCTTATCCATTTTTATGCAAAGATAATAAATATTTTTTGTAACTTTGCAGACCAACAATAAAAATAATGGAAATTAAAAAATCAGAATTTGTTATTAGTTCTCCCAAAGTCAGCAAATGCCCTAATGATAACAAGGCAGAGTATGCTTTCATTGGCCGTTCAAATGTAGGAAAATCCAGTTTGATTAACATGCTATGTAATCATAAAGGATTGGCCAAAACATCTGCAACACCAGGAAAGACACTGCTCATCAACCATTTTATCATCAACGATGCATGGTACATTGTTGACCTTCCTGGTTACGGATTTGCTAGAAGGTCAAAAACGCAGCAAGAAGAACTGGCGCAGATGATTTCTGGTTATATTTTGCAACGGGAACAACTTATCAATGTATTTGTACTCATAGATATCCGTCACGACCCACAGCAGATAGACAATGAGTTTATCGACTGGTTAGGCGAACATGAAATTCCTTTTTCTATCGTATTCACAAAAGCCGATAAACTGGGACCCGTCAAAGCAAAACAAAACGCGTCTAATTGGATGCAAAAGATGAATGAAAGATGGGAAGAACTTCCACCCTACTTCATCACAAGTGCAGAGAAAAAGACAGGCCGTGAAGAATTGCTGAACTATATTGATGAGATAAATAAATCGTTGACAACAGATACAAAATAATGGTACCATATTTAGATGTCCAGAACTTAACGAAAAGTTTTGGCGCACAAATCTTATTTAACAATATTTCCTTTTCTATCGCTAGTGGGCAACGTGTAGGACTCATAGCAAAAAACGGAACAGGAAAATCCACCCTGCTGTCTGTTCTGACAGGAAAAGAGAGCAAGGACTCCGGGAGTATCATCTATAAACGGGATTTGAAAATCGGTTATCTGGAGCAGATACCGGTCTTCGATGCTGAGGAAACAGTGTTAGACGCCTGTTTCAATCATCATGGTGACCCAGATAAGATTCTGAAGGCCAAGCAGATATTGACACAACTGAAGATTAAAGATTTGGATCAACTGATGGGACATTTGAGCGGCGGTCAACAAAAACGTGTCGCATTGGCCAACGTTCTCATTAACGAACCTGAGTTTCTGATACTTGACGAACCTACCAATCATCTTGATTTGGAAATGATTGAATGGCTTGAAGGTTATTTTTCCAAAGGAAATAAAACAATTCTGATGGTTACTCATGACCGATTCTTTCTGGACCGCGTCTGCAACATCATTCTGGAACTTGATGATCAAACAATATATACCTATCGTGGCAATTACAATTATTATCTGGAGAAACGTCAAAGTCGTATAGAAAGTACGCGGGCTGAAATTCAACACGCCAACAATCTCTTTCGCCGTGAACTGGAATGGATGCGCCGTATGCCTCAAGCCAGAGGACACAAAGCGAAATATCGTGAAGACGCATTCTACGAATTAGAGAAAAAGGCGAAGCAACGCATTGAAGAGAGACAACTTCGATTAAAGTCGAGCAACATCTATATTGGTTCAAAAATATTCGAATGCCAATACGTATCCAAAAGTTACGGGACTGACAAAATAATTTTAAAAGACTTCTACTATAATTTTGCCCGTTTCGAAAAGATGGGCATTGTAGGAAATAACGGAACAGGCAAATCTACATTCATCAAATTATTACTCGGACTGGAAGAACCCGACGGTGGACGTTTTGATATTGGAGACACTGTCAAGTTCGGATATTTCTCACAGGAAGGACTGAAATTTGATGAAAGTCAAAAGGTCATTGATATTATCACGGATATAGCCGACTACATCGACTTAGGCGGTGGAAGACACATGACTGCCAGTCAATTCCTGCAATACTTCATGTTCTCACCAGAAGAACAACAGAATTTCGTCTACAAGCTAAGCGGCGGCGAAAGACGTAAATTATATCTGTGCTCCATTCTGATGAAAAATCCCAATTTCCTTGTACTTGATGAACCGACAAACGACTTGGATATTCAAACACTTCAAGTGTTGGAAGAATATTTGGCAGATTTCCCAGGATGCGTCATTGTTGTCAGCCATGACCGCTATTTTATGGATAAAGTCGTAGACCATCTATTAGTTTTCAAGGGCGATGGAATTATCAATGATTTCCCAGGTAACTACACTCAATACAGAGAATGGAGTGAACTGAAAGAGAAAGAAACGGAGAAAGCAGACGTTTCCGAAGGTGATAAAAAGAAAAAAGACTATCACCATGATACCAGGGAAAGAATGACTTATAAAGAGAAAATCGAATTTCAAAAGCTGGAAAGCGATATTGCCCTGCTAGAAAAAGAACAAAAACAATTGGAACAGGAACTGTGTAGCGGTACACTATCTGTCGAAGAACTGACAGAAAAGAGCAAGCGTCTTCCAGAAATCCATGACGAATTAGACGAAAAGAGTATGCGCTGGCTTGAATTATCTGAAAAAGAATAATTCAAGTTCTTCCCATTATCTATTCTTATGGGCGATATACCAAGGATGGGTAAAGAAGTTATACAATATTAATGCCAACGAAGTCAAAATGATACAACATACCAACAAACGACTTTCTTGACCATAGAAGAAAGCATATCCAAGGAACAATCCCAAAGAGATGCCGAATTCCCAAGCTATAAAGAAAGTGCTTTGCGATGTTCCTCGCTGGCAATGATGACTGAGTTTGATAAAGAACAACAAGAATCTGCTGCCTATTATGCCGATACCGAAACCAATAAACAAAGGAGAAATATAATTTGACACAAGCTGGCGCCTTGTAAGCATGATGATTAAAGCAGCACATATCACGATCAACCCCGATACCGTTTCGCTTTTCAAATCAGCATCAGCAAAAACGAATTTCTCCGATAAAAGAGCCAATAGAAATCCCACCATAATCATGGCATAGAAGAAACTTGAGCACGGCATTGTCATAATAATACCTAATACAGACGTAATGAGCACCAAATTCAGGAACAACCACTTACCTTCAAATAAAAAGAAACGGTCTGAACTAAAAACCTTTTGAGTATCATCTGGCGCTCTAAACGGAAATTTCACTGACCGAATCAATAGGATGGACACACCTGCTAACAACATGGAAATGAGAATCACATTGTAATGAAGATGTGAAATCACAATTGCCAACATGGGACCCAAGGACAGAGCAAAACGTCCAAACCAAGAAGCGTGATGATTCGCTTCGGTACGCTGGAAAGATTCACATTTATCTATAATCAATGTACTAGACAGAACCATTTGTGCCAGTCCAAAAGTAGCTCCTAGTATTACTCGTAAAGCTATGTAACAATAAATTTCATCAATTCCTGTAATCGATTTCCTTTGGGCATACCAAAAACCTGCTATAGAACAAATCATTACAAATATGGATACGGAACATACGTGGCTTCTTCTATATTTCTGAACTAACCAACTGCATAGAGGACCTAAAACAAAAAGTCCGAGTCCATAAGCCCCCATAATGATACCTGTATAAAAAGGCGAGATCTTATCTACATGCATGAGCCAAACTGGCAGTATGGGTATCAGCATATATACGGACATCGTAAGAAGCATATTGGCAATAGAAAGAAGCCAAAAGCCTTTGTGCCACAATTTAATGTGGATCGGGGTGTTTTGTGTATCCATTTATTTTAGTCGCGAATGGCTAAACTTAATAACTTTCTTGCTCGTTAGGGAAATCCGAAGACTTAACATCCCTGATGTAATTGCCGACGGCATCGGTGATGACCGTTGACAAATCAGCATATTGACGTAGGAACTTTGGCTTGAAACCTGTTGTCATTCCAAGCATGTCAGCATAGACGAGCACTTGACCATCCGTATGATTTCCAGCTCCGATACCTATTGTAGGGCAAGACACAGCTTTTGTAACCTCTTCTGCAAGAGCTGAAGGAACTTTCTCTAGGACAATAGCAAAACATCCTACTTGGTCGAGTGTCTGTGCATCACTTAGCAATTTGGCTGCTTCTGCTTCATCTTTAGCACGAAGACCGTAACCACCAAACTTATGGATGCTCTGCGGTGTAAGACCTAAATGTCCGCAAACAGGAATACCTGCATCGATAATTCTCTTCACGGTATCAATAATTTCAATTCCACCTTCCAACTTCAGAGCATCTACTCCACTCTCTTTCATCATACGGATAGCATTTCTGACACCATCTTCCTCACTGATTTGATAACTGCCGAAAGGCATATCGCATAATACAAGAGCATGACTAGTGGCACGAGCTACACTACGGGCATGATAAATCATTTCATCTACTGTTATAGGCAACGTACTATCGTTACCTGCAACAACATTGGAAGCTGAATCACCAATCAATATACAATCCACACCTGCTTTATCCAATATACCTGCTATCGTATAATCATAAGATGTTAGCATTGAGATTTTCTCTCCATTCCGCTTCATCTCTATGAAATGCTTAGCTGTAATCTTCTTGTTATCTGTTATCAAATACCCTGCCATTATAAACCGATTTAATTTCGGGATGCAAAATTAATACAAATTAATGAGAATGAGTAATTAATTCGACCATTTTTTCATAATCCAAATTTACATAATCCTTGATTACGATGTCAGAATATGAATTTATAGAATCGGATGTATTGGTCGTTGCGAGTCCCACAACCGTCATTTCTGCAGCCTTCAATGATTTCAATCCATTGAAACTGTCTTCGAAGCCGACACATTCTTTAGGATTAAATCCCAGAGAACTGGCACCTTTTAGATAACATTCTGGATCTGGTTTGCTTTTGGAGAAATCTTCAGCTGTCAAAATAACATCAAAAAGTGATATGAACTCGTGATGATTTCTGTACACATTCTCCATCTTCTCTTTATTACTACTAGTCACCACTGCTGTCGATAAGTTATGATTTCTAAGGTCCTTGATAAAATCAAGGTAGCCATCAATATATACAAAACGCATATTCTGTTCAAACTCATTCAGACGATTTGTAATGTCTGCTTGTTCTTTTTCTTTACCATTAAAATACTTATCATAGATTTGGACAAGGGTCTGTCCCTTTATTTTTTGGGCGAGACATTCGCTTCCTGGATAATATAAATGAAACTGAGATTCCCAAAAAAGACTATATTGTGGCTCGGTATTGAACACCACCCCGTCAAGATCAAATAACGCTGCTTTATACATTTTATCTTAATTTTTTCTATGAGTTTGCAAAGGTACGAAAAAAATTAGTACCTTTGTCGCTTAAATGAAGAAATTTATATTTACCGCAATAGTTGCACTTGCATTCATTTCCTGTGGAAAGAACAATGGCAAAACGGCAGATTCCAATGATATGGAATTTGATTCGGTTGTTGTCGATTCAACATGCACTTTAATCAATAGTCAAAATTCGCCTAAATGTGATATCTCTATTCATTTCCAGTATGTCAAAGGGCGTAACTCACAAACAATCAACAACACCCTTTTACGTTCAGGAATACTCGCGCCCGACTACTTCTCACTCAGCAAAGAGAGATTGGGAATCAAACAGGCGATAGATTCTTTTGTGTCTAAATACATGTCGGATTACAAACACGACTATGGTGAACTTTACAAGCAAGATAAGGAACATGGAGCTTCTTACAACTGTTCATATTTTGTAAAGACTAAGACGCAAAAAGCAGATGATAACGTTCTCGTGTATATTGCATCCATTTCCTCTTATGCAGGAGGGGCACATGGAATAGAACAGACTTTAGCTAAGAATTTCGATACCAAGACAGGACGCCTCATACAACTTAAAGATATCTTTGTTCCTGGTTATGAACAAACATTAAAAGAAATCATTATCAACAAATTGGATGAAAAATTCAAGGCTAATGGATTGGACGAATTGAAGAAGCTATATATCTTTGCTGATAACAATGTTTATGTTCCTGACAATTTCATCATCGGTGATGATAAAATAACTTTCATATATTGTGAAGACGAAATTGCTCCGCATGCTGTTGGAGAGATACGAATACCGATAGATAAAAGTGATTTAGACAAAATTATGAAATAGGTTAACACATGGATGAAATAATTAAATACTTTCCAGATCTTACCGACAAACAGAAAGAACAGTTTGCCGCATTAGATGATTTGTACAAAGACTGGAATTCAAAGATAAATGTCATTTCCCGTAAAGATATCGAAAATCTGTATGAGCACCATGTTCTTCATTCTCTTGCAATAGCTAAAACATTGCATTTCAAAGATGATACACACATATTGGATTTCGGAACTGGTGGCGGTTTCCCAGGCATTCCCCTTGCTATTATGTTCCCTAAATGCAAATTCAAACTGATTGACGGAACAGGAAAAAAAATTCTGGTCACAAACGAAGTTGCCAAAGCAATAGGACTAAAGAATGTAACTGCCGAACATCTTCGCGGTGAAGAGGAAAAAGGCAAATACGACTTTGTGGTCAGTCGGGCTGTGATGCCATTAGAGGATTTGATTAAAATCATACAACGTAATATTTCAAAGACCCAACGCAATGCGATGGCAAACGGAGTGTTCTGCCTCAAAGGTGGTGACGTTACTGAAGAAATAAAGCCTTTCAAAAAGATTGCTGAGGTTACACCTATCTCAACATGGTTCAAAGAGGAATGGTTCCAGGAGAAAAATGTAATATACGTACCTATTTAAATTCAGATGACATGCTAAATATTCAGAAATTTGTTTGTAACATGATTCAGGAGAACTGTTATGTTGTCAGCGACGAGACCAAAGAGTGTATCATCGTGGACTGCGGGGCATATTATCCTGAAGAACGAAAAGCCATTGTCCAATATATAAGAGACAACCAACTCACTCCAAAACATCTGATTTGCACGCATGGCCATATTGACCATAATTTTGGCAATAATACGATATACAATGAATTTGGATTGAAACCTGAAGTTCATTCAGGTGACAGTTCCTTGATGGAACATTTAGCAGAACAATCGATGTCCTTGGCTGGAATAAAATTGGACTATCAAATGCCTCCAGTTGGCAAATATTTAAGTGGAGATGATGTCATCAAATTCGGAAGTCATGAATTCACTGTTCTTGAAACTCCTGGCCATTCAAAAGGTGGTGTGTTCTACTATTGCAGCAAAGAGGATACGGCATTCTCTGGCGACACTTTGTTTCATTTGTCTATCGGAAGGACGGATTTTGAAGGGGGCAGCATGTTTCAGATCATCCAAAGTCTCAGAATGATATCTCAGTTACCAGACAAGACAATCATATTGCCCGGTCACGGTGAGCAGACCACTATAGGAACGGAATTAGCCGGAAATCCGTATATGGACCGTTAACATCATGTCTATTTATGATAAATGAAAAAATCATATTAGGCATCGACCCTGGTACAAATGTGATGGGCTATGGCCTCATCAAGATTGTATCCAACAAGGCACAAATGGTATCTATGGGCATCATAGATATGCGTAAGGTACGTGACCCATATTTGAGATTGGGCAAGATTTTTGAAAGAGTCACGGGTATCATAGATGAATATCTGCCCGACGAGATGGCGATTGAAGCCCCTTTCTTCGGAAAGAACGTTCAGTCGATGTTAAAACTCGGTAGAGCGCAGGGCGTAGCAATAGCCGCGGCAATACATCATGACATTCCTATCCATGAATATGCCCCACTAAAGATTAAGATGGCAATTACAGGACAAGGACAAGCTTCTAAAATCCAAGTAGCTGAAATGCTGAAACGTCTGTTGAAACTTGACGAAAATGATATGCCAAAGTTTATGGATGCTACGGATGCTTTAGGAGCTGCATACTGCCATTTCATGCAAATGGGAAAACCGGAAACTGATACCCATTACCACGGATGGAAAGATTTTATCAATAAAAACCAAGATAGGTTATGCAAAAAATAATTAAGATTGAAAAAGGAATAACACGTATGCCGGCATGGAGAATGGCAGAACCAGTGGATTTTGAAACTTGCGAGGGTGAGCATATAGCTATCGTAGGACCGAATGGTGGTGGCAAATCCATGTTGGTGGATATCATTATCTGCCGTCATCCTCTTCTGTTAAAGGACCCAGTATACGACTTCAGTCCAAGTCAAAAAGAAATGATTTCGGACAATATCAAATACATCACTTTTCGCGATAGTTATGGTGGTGATAACGATAAAGCCTATTATTTACAACAAAGATGGAATCAGCAGGAAATCGACGAGAACACGCCGACTGTTGAAAAGGCCCTTGAGGAAGCGTTCAAAATGGCAGGTGAAGACACACCAGAACGGAGACGCTTGCAAAAACACTTGTACGAGTTGTTCCATCTTGAGACTTTGCTCGACAAATATATCATATTACTATCGAGTGGCGAACTGCGCAAATTCCAACTAACGAAAGTACTGTTGTCTGATCCTAGAGTCCTCATCATGGACAATCCGTTTATCGGACTTGACGCAACGACCCGTGATCAACTGAAGGCATTGTTAAAAACACTCAGTCAGGAAAGGGCACTACAGATTATTCTTGTACTATCAAAAGAAGATGACATTCCTGATTTCATCACACATATTGTAGAGGTGCGGAATATGAAGGTTATGCCCAAAATGCTTAAAGAGGATTACATTTCACAACGCAAGCCGTTCCCTACCCGTATTCTAACACAAGAAAAAGAAAATTCAATACTGAATCTGCCTTATAAAAATGACAAATACCATAATGAAGAAGTGGTCAAGATGAATAAGGTTAGTATCAGATATGGCAAACGAACGATATTGAAAGAACTTGACTGGACTGTAAAGAATGGAGAGCGATGGGCACTTAGTGGACAAAACGGAGCTGGAAAATCCACATTGTTAAGTCTGGTTTGTGCCGATAATCCACAAAGTTATGCCTGTGACATAGCTCTCTTCGGCAATCCCCGCGGTTGTGGCGAGAGTATTTGGGATATCAAAAAGCATATCGGATATGTATCTCCCGAAATGCACAGAGCATATCAAAGGGACATTCCTGCGATTAAGATTGTAGCCAGTGGACTTAAGGATTCTGTTGGACTCTATGTCAAACCAGATAGTCAAGAGTATGAAACATGTCGTTGGTGGATGCAGATATTTGGATTGGAAGGTTTGGAGGACCGTACATTCCTTAAACTGTCCAGTGGAGAACAACGTCTCGTCCTACTTGCCCGTGCATTCGTCAAAGACCCAGAATTACTGATTCTCGACGAGCCACTGCATGGATTGGATATATCAAATCGTCGTTTGGTAAAAGATGTCATTGAAGCCTTCTGTAAACGGAAGAACAAGACATTGATTATGGTCACTCACTATGCAGAAGAACTTCCCAAATGTATCGACCATAGCATATTCCTAGTTAAAAATGAAGAAACAAAATAATAATTGAACGTTTATGAAGAAAATTTTAATGATTGCTTTATTGTGCACTTTCTCATATATGACGGTATCTGCACAAGACGTCTACAAAGAAATACTCCGAATTTCCAAAAAAGGAGCTGCAGACGAAACTAAAGGATTGGAATTAAGAAGAATTTTTCAGTTCAAAGTTGACGAACTGAATTACATGCTCATGAAGACCAGAGAGCAAATGCCGGACAGCAGCATGCACATGGTTGACACTCAGGCTTACGCTATGTATGACTTTGTCAATTCCTACCTTAAGGATATTTCCAAGAAGGATAAGAAGAAAGACAAGGAACTCATCAAGACGATCTATAAAGAAGCGACTATCCATAATTCTCGTTTTAACGATATGGATAAAGATTTGGTCTTAAGCTATTACAACCGAGAAGATTACATCACTCAGTTCTCTCTGGATACTGACTGGATAAAAGCAATGGCTGAAGTGAAAAGAGTGCTATCCAATCTCTAAATTTGTAAATAACAGAAAAACGGGATATATTTCATATTGAATACATCCCGTTTTTCTATTTTGTTAATGGAGCATATTGATAATAGTACCAATATGTATTGCCATAAGTATCATGTAAATTATTTTGCCTCAAAACTTTGTCAGGATTCTTTCGTTCCATGTCCTGATAATCTTGAAAGTCGGCATCCATCACATTATTTTTATATACGAAAATCGGATTGGAACGCAAATGAGTATATAAAGTCAATGCCTCACGATAATGTTTGGGCAAATGACCATTTAATTTATAATATTTACCCACATTACGAACGAAAGCATCTATATTCTTATCAAGCAAATAGCCACATAACAAATAGTCTTTGGCTGGACTTTTCGCCAGATGATGCTTTTCGATAAATGTCAGATACTTCAGTGGTGAGAGTTTCTGTTTAAGACGTATACCTAAATATTTATAGAGTTCATGTTCCGGATATAGCATGAATCTGACATTTGCACTATCTGGCAAAAGGATTCTCGAACCTCCTACGATTGGATATTCAAATAGAGATTCACCCAATTCACCCTTTTGGGAAAGAGCATAGACACGTATCATCGTCAAACTGGAATCGGTTTTCAATGACTTTTCACCTGTTTCCAAAGCTCCATCATAATCTTTGTTTAGCAAACAATCTTCTGCATGAACACGATAATGGAACATCTCATCACCGCAACTGGTGAGTCCAACAATGAAAAACATGATAACCATTGTGAAGACATTCAACCACATCATCTTTGACACGAAACCGGATGTTTTTGTGTCTGGTTCATACGGTTGAAGTTGGCGCAATAGCCAAACCACAATCCCATACACAATTAATAATAAAGGAAATACCCAAAGCCAGGAACCAAACGAAAAATGCTGGTCTATGGTTGGACTGACATCTGTGACAATAGCCAAAATCAATAACGACGGGAAATAAGTCAAAGCGTGTGACCGTCTTTTCAGTTTTGTGATTCCAAAAACAGCCAGATGTAACAAAAACAAGACGAAAGTAATCAGTATTGCCCCTATCGTACGATTATAATGGGTCTGACCGTTAGACAACACATGCTGCCCGACAGCCAAGACATCATCCTGATAATAAAACAGATAGATGAATGTAAATGATAAAAAGAGAATAGCACACATCACTCTCATTGTGATGGTGCTATTCTTAGTATTAGTATTCGACATATTTAGTTCTTCTTCAAAACCACTGCTGAACGAGCGGGGATATAGAGTTTAAGCCACTCTTTGTGAGCATCT
>ENA-UOYA01001924-UOYA01001924.1-activated-sludge-metagenome-genome-assembly--contig:-NODE-1924-length-20855-cov-6.827692_pt1 | contig 20855 bp, 17 predicted proteins | sample MGYA00238163_ERZ764804 | MGnify/ENA primary metagenome ERZ764804 (study PRJEB28919, sample SAMN05720223) | activated sludge metagenome | isolation source: Anaerobic digester | place: Hong Kong... | reverse complement strand
AATCATCATTTAGCGTCGCCGAGGTCGGTAACGGAAAGCTTTCCGGACATCAGGCGGGGTAACAACGTGTCCCTTAGAGTAGCAAGGCGAGCATTCTCAGCGAGATTTACTCGCACTTGTTCAAATAAGGGAGCGGTTGCTGCATGAAAATCTGCAAGAGCCTTTTCATCAGGCATAACAAATGGCATAGCCTTGATGGTCTTGGAGTTCACAGCAGTTGCAATGGACGAGGTATTACCAAGCGACTGGTAGTCAAACGCTTTGAGATAGCAGTACAGATACTCAAGCGTAACATCGCTCAATTGCTTGAAATGTGCGATGGCTTCATTGGTGGTCATCTCGCCATCGGTGATTGCAACCCGCCCAACGGTCAGCTTGAAACTCAAAAGAACCGTGCCGCTCGGAACAATTTTTACATTGAACCGCTCCACAGATTCAGCGGTAAGATATTCCGAACTGTCGCTGATGAACATTCCGCAGCTACCCATGTCGGATATAGAAACCCAAATGACATCTTTCGGATTGGTGGTGAACCACTCAGGCTCTTTGCGGGGCGGAGTTTTGCCGATAGCAATATCGAAAAAGTCTTCTGCTTTACCGATTACCCAAGTCATTGGTTGCACCTCACCAAACGGCTCGAAGTCCACAAACCAGCTTTTGAAAATAGCCTGCGCCATCTGCTCTAAATGATGATTTACCATTCCTCCTGCCCCAAACATTAAACACACCGAAATGTAGGAGGAATTTATGAAGGATAAGCTGATAACGAAGGTGCAAATGAGCATGGCGTCAATACTCACAAACGAGCAGTTAGAGAAGCTGCGGTGGGTGCTCACAAATGCCCTCCACGATGTGGAGGTAACGGAACGGAAATCAAGCACTGCACAGGATGCCGCAGACAACGGAGGATTGTTGGACGTGTTCACCGCCGCGAAACGAATAGAGGGCTGCTCGGAAAAGTCGCTGAAATACTACGATTCCACCGTCCGTGCAATGCTCGGCAGTGTGGATAAGCCCGTGCGCGAAATCAGCACGGACGACCTGCGCGGCTATTTGGCGGCTTATCAGCAAAAGCGCCATTCCGGCAAGGTGACGGTCGACAATATGAGGCGCATTTTCTCCAGCTTTTTCGGCTGGTTGGAGGACGAGGACTATATACTGAAAAGTCCCGTCCGCCGCATCCATAAGGTGAAAGCGGACAAGCCCATCAAGGAGACCTTTAGCGACGAGAGCTTGGAGCTTCTCCGCGACGCTTGCGACGAGATTCGGGACTTGGCGATGATTGACCTGCTGGCTTCAACGGGAATGCGTGTCGGCGAGCTGGTCAACCTCAACTGCGAGGATATTAACTTCCACGAGCGCGAATGTGTGGTGCTTGGCAAAGGTGGCAGTGAGCGGGTGGTGTATTTCGATGCCCGGACGAAAATCCATCTGCAAAACTATCTCGCTTGTCGCAATGACGGGAACGCAGCCCTCTTTGCATCGCTGGCGAAACCGCACGAGCGATTGCTGATAGGCGGCGTGGAAACAAGGCTCAAGGAAATCGGCGCACGGGCGGATATGCAAAAAGTGCATCCGCACAAGTTCCGGCGGACGCTTGCCACTCGCGCCATAGACAAAGGAATGCCCATAGAGCAGGTACAGCGTCTGCTCGGTCATGTGAAAATAGATACGACCATGCATTATGCGATGGTCAATCAGGCGAATGTGAAGAATTCGCATAGAAAATATATTGGATGAGGAGGAAACAACGAGTGTTAGTTCAAGACCTTGGTAGAGTCGTTACAGGCAAAACGCCCTCTACAAAAAATGTTGAATACTGGGATGGAGCAGTTCCTTTCATTACTCCCAAAGATATACAGGGTACAAAGCATATTTCCAAGACGGAAAGGTGTATCACATCAAGGGGGCTGCATGCAGTAAAAGGATCCATTTTACCTCCTCGGAGCATCTGTGTATCATGTATTGGAAACATTGGATATGTGGGCATGACGAATACCGAAAGTGTTTCTAATCAACAGATAAATTCCATAGTCGTGAACGAAAACAATGATGTGGATTTCGTTTATTATCTTATGAAAAGTCTATGGGGATTTTTCAAAAACTATGAAGGACAATCTACTGCATTGTCCATTCTCAACAAAACGCAGTTTAGCCAAATTGAAGTGGATGTTCCCGATATTTCGGTTCAACGGGAGATTGCAGCAGCCCTGTCTGCACTCGATGATAAAATTGAAAATAACGCAAAGATAAATCATCATTTAGAGCAGATGGCGCGAGCCATTTTCAAAAGCTGGTTCGTGGACTTCGAGCCATTTGGCGGCGTTAGGCCGAGCGATTGGCGTGAAGGAACGCTTGCTGATATTGCATCCGTCACTATGGGACAATCGCCAGACGGGTCAAGCTATAACGAAAGCGGCACTGGTACGGTTTTTTATCAAGGTCGCACTGATTTTGGCTCTCGTTTTCCGACCAGACGCTTGTTTACAACGCAGCCCAAGCGCATGGCCATCGAAGGTGACATCCTCGTAAGTGTCCGCGCCCCTGTTGGAGACTTGAATGTTGCCGCAGAGCCTTGCTGCCTCGGACGCGGATTGGCGGGTATTCAGAGCAAGAGCGGTAATCAGTCCTTCATTCTCTACACCATGTTCGCCTTGAAGCAACAGCTTGATATGTTCAATGGTGAAGGTACGGTATTTGGCTCCATCAACAAGAATGACATGGCCACTCTTTCCGTTGTTATTCCCACCGATGAGGTGGTACAGCAATTTGAGAGTATCGTTAAACCGATGGATGAAACCATTAGAAACAATTTTGATGAAATCTGCCATCTTCAAGCCGCTCGTGACACCCTTTTGCCCCGCCTAATGTCCGGCGAGCTGTCCGTTGCCGACAACGCGGCTAAATGATGATTTACTCTTCAAAGGAGAAACGCACATAATGATTTCAGAGAAAGACAGAAGTTATCTCTTAAGCCAAATTGAGATGCACATTGGCGAGCGTCCCCTTTTTTACTTAAAATTCTGTTCTGAAGAAAGATTTGCTTTCGATGTCGCTAACGGAGATCTCTATGGCAATGCAGCAGAGTATTTCCGTAATATTGAAAACGAATCTGGGGAAGTTGGGCAAGGCGATAAAAACGAATTGCTGTGTATTATTGAGACACAGCGTATCACAGCAATCGATCCCATTACAGGAAAAGTTTTTATGACCGCCCCATCGGGTCAAATGAAAATCGAATTTGGCGTTGACAAAGTTATACCTATTGTATCTTTTGTTGGCATATCTTTGCGAGATATGGTGCTTTACGATTTTGATGGTGCTCATGCAGAATTTCGTTTTCCATTTACCGATGACGAATGTATAAGAATAAAGGAAAAGTTTGGCAACTATTGCGTTATTATCGGTGCGCGAGAACTTGAAGCAAAAATAGAAAACTATTGTAGAAGTGTTGGCGGCGCAGACTTTATATTTGATAAAGTCACATACTGTTCCCAAAACACCATTCAAAGAATAGATGCTTTTAACAAGGGCGACAAGCGTAGATTCTTATACAAAAACGAAGCGTTTGCGTACCAACGGGAATACCGTTTGGCTATTGCAATAGAAATGCCTGATGACCATTTTATACGATTAGGAAAGCTGGAGAACGCAAAAGTATTTGCTTCTGACGAAATACGCAACTTTGGTTTTTCGCTTGAATATAAAACAAGCCCAAAGCAAGAGAGCTAAGGAGGTGCTGTTGTGCCATATACAGAAGCCAACTATGAAAATGCGGTGATTGAGATATTCCGTGACACGCTGAGGTATGATTATATCTATGCCCCTGATCTCGTGCGCGATTATGCCGATCCGCTCTATTCCGATGAGCTGATTCTGGCGCTGCATCGGGTCAATCCCACTTTGTCGGATGCCGCCATCACAGAGGCGGTTTATAAGCTGCGGAATTTTGATGGTGGCTCTACGCTGCAGAAGAACATCCAGTTCATGGACTACCTCCAAAACGGCGTGTCCGTCAGCTACTACGACAACAAGGAACAGCGTTCTTCGCTTGTTCGGCTGATTGATTACGACCATGTGGAACGCAACTCCTTTATCGTCGCCAACCAGTGGACTATCGTTGAAAACAGCGAGAAGCGCCCCGACGTGGTGGTGTTCGTCAACGGTCTGCCGGTTGTGATTTTTGAACTAAAATCACCCTCTCGCGAGGAAACGGACTCTTCCGAGGCGTTCCTGCAGCTCCGCAACTATATGCACGAGATACCGTCGCTGTTTATCTACAATGCTTTTCTCGTGATGAGCGACCTTGCTGTATCTAAAGCCGGAACGATAACCGCCGGTGAAGACCGCTTTATGGAGTGGAAAACGAAGGACGGCAGCTATGAGAATACGCAGTTCGCCCAGTTCGACACCTTCATTGAAGGAATGTTCGACAAGGTGCGGCTGCTCGATATTATCAAAAATTTCATCTGTTTTTCCGGCGCTGACGCGAAAATTCTCGGAGCCTATCATCAATACTTCGCAGTAAAGAAAGCCGTTGCCTCCACCGCTAACGCCACGCAGACGGACGGTAAAGGTGGCGTGTTCTGGCATACGCAAGGCAGCGGGAAATCGCTGTCAATGGTGTTTTATGCCCATCTGCTCCAGCACGAATTGAACGCGCCTACAATCATTGTACTGACCGACAGAAACGACCTCGACGACCAGCTATTCGGACAGTTTGCGAAATGCTCCGATTTCCTGCGTCAGACACCGCAGCAAGCCGAAAGCCGCGATAATTTGAAAGAGCTTCTCATGGGGCGTCAGGCAAACGGCATCATCTTTACCACGGCGCAGAAATTCGAGGAAAGCTCCGAAACGCTATCCGATCGCCACAACATCATCGTCATGGCAGACGAGGCGCACCGAAGCCAGTTTATCGACGAAAAGGTGGACGCAAAAACAGGTCGCATTCAAAAGTCCTTCGGCTTAATAATCCGCGAGAGCCTTCCGAACGCTACATACATTGGCTTCACCGGCACTCCGATTTCCACGAAAGACCGCTCCACCATCGAGGTGTTTGGCAATTACATCGACATTTACGATATGACGCAAGCCGTCGAGGACGGAGCCACGCGCCCCGTTTACTACGAGAGCCGCGTCATTCACCTCAAACTGGACGAGGACATCCTACATCTTATCGATGCGGAATACGACCTTATGGCAGAGAACGCCGAGCCATATGCCATCGAAAAAAGCAAGAAGGAACTCGGCCAAATGGAAAGCATCCTCGGCGCGGAGCAGACGATTTCCGCTCTGTGCGAGGATATAGTGACACACTACGAACAGAACAGGCAACACGAACTCACGGGTAAAGCGATGATTGTCGCTTATTCTCGTGCGATTGCCATGAAAATATACGGTAAGCTGATGGAGCTTCGCCCCGAATGGTCTGAACTGGTCGGCGTGGTTATGACCGAGAGCAACAAAGACCCGGAAGAATGGCGTGGTATCATCGGCAACAAACGACACCGTGACGAGATGGCGACAAAGTTTAAGAACAATGACGACCCGATGAAAATCGCCATCGTTGTAGATATGTGGCTCACGGGCTTTGATGTGCCGTCCCTCGCTACGATGTATGTTTACAAGCCGATGTCCGGGCATAACCTCATGCAGGCCATCGCCCGCGTCAATCGCGTATACAAGGATAAGGAAGGCGGTTTGGTCGTTGACTATGTCGGTATTGCTTCTGCATTGAAGCAAGCGATGAATGACTATACCAACCGCGATAAACACAACTACGGCGATACCGATATTGCGAAAACTGCGCTTCCGAAATTCGTCGAGAAACTGGAAGTTTGCCGCGACCTATTCCACGGCTTTGACTACTCCGGCTTTATGCGTGACGATGCCACAGACCTTTCCCGCGCGAAAGCCATCAGCGGCGGTGTGAACTTCCTGTCTGGCGTTCCTAAAGAAAAGCAAAAGGAAGCCTTTATCAAAGAGGCTATGCTTCTACGGCAGGCGTTGTCACTCTGCCGTTCACTGCTCAATCCTGCGCAGCGTTTTGAGGCTGCGTATTTTGAGGCAGTACGCACTCTTCTCACCCGCATTGCAGGTGATGGCAAACCGCTCTCCCTCAAAGAAATCAATAGCCGCATCAACGAACTGCTGAAAGCCAGTATTCAGAGCGAAGGCGTAATTAATCTGTTCTCTGACGTAGACACCGGCTTTTCACTCTTTGACCCGAAGTTCCTCGATGAAATCGCCAAAATGAAAGAGAAAAACCTTGCGGTTGAAATTTTGAAAAAACTCCTTGCCGAACAAGTATCTCTATATCGCAGGACAAATCTTGTGAAATCGGACAAGTTTTCCGAACTGTTGTCAAAAGCAATGAAGGCCTATCTCAATGGAATGCTCTCCAATGAAGAAGTAATCGCAGAGCTGATGAAAATGGCAAAGGACATGGCTGACGCTCGTGCCGAGGGCGATGCGATGGGACTTTCCGATGAGGAAATGGCGTTCTACGATGCCCTAACGCGCCCCGAAGCCATCAAGGACTTATACCAAAACGACGAGCTTGTTGCCATGACTCGCGAGCTTACAGGGCTCCTTCGTAAAAGTCGCACGATTGACTGGCAAAAGAAAGAATCCGCGCGTGCCGGTATGCGGCGGCTGGTGAAGAAGCTACTCAAAAAGTACAAATACCCGCCGGAGGGTATGGACGATGCTATCGCCACTGTAATTGGGCAGTGTGAAATGTGGACGGATAACTAAGGAGAATGAAGGATGAACGCATTCAAGAGTAACATCTATAAATATCTTGGTGGAACCTGTCAATATCTGATTCCATTATATCAGCGTACATATAGCTGGGAACGTGAGCAATGTGTCAGACTGTGGAACGACATCGTTACCCTGCACAAGGAAAAAAGAGAGGGACACTTCGTCGGGTCAATTGTTCGCATCGACGAGGCATCCGCTGCTGGGTCAACAACCGCAATGATTATCGACGGGCAACAGCGATTAACAACGTTGACACTGCTCCTTATTGCGCTACGTGATTATGCTACGAAGCATCCTGATTGCGGTGTAAACCCTGATAAAATAACGAAAAGCCTGCTTATAAACGAGTTTGAACAGGGCGATGATAGATACAAGTTGCTCATCACACAATCAGACAGAGATGCACTTATAAAGAAAATCGAGGGTGCGCCAATACCGGCAAGCTTGCGGTCACGAGTGATTGACAATTACGCATTGTTTGCCGGACAGATTGAAAAGCTGGAAATCAATCCTTCTGATTTGTACGATGCAATAGGAAAGCTCCAAATTGTAGATATCGTGCTTGATCGGCAATACGACGACCCACAGGCAATTTTTGAAAGTCTAAACTCTACTGGTATGGATTTGATGGATTCCGACCTCATTCGCAACTACCTGCTTATGGGGCTGGATTCAGTAAAGCAGATTCAAGTCTACAATAACATCTGGCGTCCCACGGAAATCCTCTTTGATTACGAACACCAGAGCGAACTGCTCGATAATTTCTTCCGTGACTATTTAACAATGAAATTGGCACGTATTCCGAAGAAAAACGAGGTTTACAAGGAATTCAGAAGCTACCACAGCGCCAACAAAATTCCCATCAACGATTTGTGCCAAGATATATATAGTTATTGAGCTCTGTCTATGTGGTAAATGCGCGTCGGATTTCTTCAACGCGCCAGGTCATTATATCAAGCGGGTGGACAGGAACCAGCAGGTCAAGGACACCTGCACCTATTGCAACAGCAGGATGGGGTTCGACTATCTTGTTGTTCAGACCCAAGCGTAACATTATCCCGATACTGTAAAGGAGGTCAGCCAGGATGAGAACAGAAGAAAGAAAGGTTCCGATTTGGCAGAAGTCATATCTTACTTTAGATGAAGCTGCCGCCTATACAGGCATCGGGATCAATAAGCTCCGCGATATGTCGAATGAGGAGACCTGCGAATATGTCCTATGGGTGGGCAACAGGCGGCTGCTGAAACGCAGGAAGCTCGATGAGTATCTCGACAAGGCGTATTCCGTGTAAATGTCAAGTGTGCAAATGCGGCTGGTTAAGCCGTTTTACAGTTCTGCATAACCCCAAATTACCATGGAGCCGGTGCGGATTGGCTGCTTCTATTTGCTGTTCATCGAAAACGCATCTATCTTCGATATATTCGATGCGTCTAAAAAAGTTTGTGAATTTTTCGCGAAACCCCTTGACAGTTGAGTATATGTTCAACTATAATATAGTCGGTTGAGAAAGTACTCAACCGAAAGGAGCTGCGATATGTCAAAGAATGAATTCACCTGTGACTGCACTGTAGTACACGAGGATGTGGTTCAACATGTTCAAACAGAAATGCTGACCGATGATATCTACGGCAAAGCTGCTGGGTTCTTCAAGATACTCGGAGATATGACGCGGGTAAAGATCATTGCCGCCATCGACTGCCACGAAATGTGCGTCTGCGACATTGCGAACATTTTGAGCATGACAAAATCGGCGGTATCCCATCAGCTTGCAACCCTGCGGGAAGCCGGATTTGTCACCTGCCGACGTGAAGGCAAGACGGCGTATTACTCACTCGCAGATACACACATTAAGGAGATACTGGAATCCGGTATCGACCACATACAGGAATAAGGAGAAGGCATCATGGAAAAGGAACAGAAAATCACACTTGCGAGAATAATCGCTGCCGCCGTTCTGCTCGGCGTATCGTTCATTCCGGCAGTAACCGGAATCGCCGATATCATCATCTGTGTCGCGGCTTATCTCATCATCGGCGGAGACGTTATTATCGAAGCCGTCAAAAACATTTTTCACGGCGAGATATTTGACGAGAACTTTCTGATGGTTATAGCAACTGTCGGCGCTATCGTAATCGGGGATTACCCTGAAGCCACCGCCGTTATGCTGTTCTACCAGACCGGCGAGCTGTTTCAGGATATCGCGGTTGAGAAAAGCCGTAAATCCATCACGTCTCTGATGGACATTCGTCCGGATTACGCCAACATTGAAGAAAACGGTGAATTAATGCAGGTCGCTCCCGACAGCGTTGCGACAGGTACAATCATCGTTGTAAAGCCCGGCGAGAAGGTGCCGCTTGACGGCGTTGTCATTGATGGCGCATCGAGCCTCAATACCACGGCGCTCACCGGCGAAAGCTTGCCGCGCGACATAAAGGTCGGCGATAACGTTATCAGCGGCTGCGTTAATATGTCGGGTCTTATCCGTGTACGCACGACGGGAACCTTCGGTGAATCTACAGTCTCGAAAATTTTGCAGCTTGTCGAAAACTCCGACAACGGCAAGGCAAACACTGAGAAATTTATCACCCGATTTGCAAAGATTTATACTCCTATTGTCGTTGCCTGTGCGGTTCTGCTTGCCGTTATTCCGTCAATCATCACAGGCGAATGGATGACATGGATCAACCGTGCACTCATCTTCCTTGTTATTTCCTGCCCGTGCGCGCTTGTCATATCGATCCCGCTGGGCTTCTTCGGCGGAATCGGCGGAGCGTCGAAGATTGGCGTCCTTGTGAAAGGTTCCAACTATTTGGAAGCGCTTGCAAAGTCGGAAATTGTTGTATTTGATAAGACCGGTACACTTACCAAAGGCAACTTCAAGGTTTCTGTAATTCACCCTGAAATCATCTCAGAGGACGATCTGCTTGAGATCGCCGCGCTTGCGGAGAGCTACTCCGACCACCCCATCTCGCAGTCCCTCCGCGCCGCATATAACCGCACGGTGAACAAAGCACGTGTTACAGACGTAGAGGACATCACGGGTCACGGAATCAAGGCAATCGTGGACGGTAAGACCGTTTATGCCGGAAACAGCAAGCTGATGGACAAAATCGGCGCGGCATGGAAGCCATGTGACCATGAGGGGACGATAATCCACGTTGCCGTCGATGGCGAGTATGTCGGGCATATCGTCATTGCCGACGAAATCAAGCCGCAGTCGAAGGAAGCCATTACCGCATTGAAAGCGGCGGGCGTCCGTAAGACCGTAATGCTGACGGGTGACCGCAAGGCCGTCGGCGAGAGCGTGGCACGGGAACTGGGACTTGACGAATACCATGCGGAGCTTTTGCCCGCCGATAAGGTCACGCAGATGGAAAGGTTGCTTACGGAAAAGAGCGCGAAAGGTCAGCTTGCCTTTGTTGGCGACGGTATCAACGATGCGCCGGTTCTCAAACGGGCGGACATCGGTATCGCAATGGGCGCACTCGGTTCCGACGCGGCAATCGAGGCCGCTGACGTGGTGCTGATGGATGATAACCCGGCGAAGATCGCGCAGGCAATTCAGATTTCTCGCAAGACGCTGAAAATCGTAAGGGAGAACATCGCGTTCGCGCTTATCGTCAAAATCGCATTCCTTGCCCTTGGAGCGCTTGGCATCGCCGGAATGTGGGAAGCGGTGTTCGCCGATGTCGGCGTGTCCTTCCTTGCCATCCTCAACGCGCTTCGCGCAATGAAGGTAAAAAAGTAATCGTTAAAGAAACGGAGAGAACGGTATGATATATGCCTACGGCACACTATGCATAATATTCTTTGCGCTGGTCACGGCATATATAAGCCTGTTCAGCAAAAGAGACATCTGGTTTCTGCTGACCTTTCTTTCGATGTTCGTCTGCAACATCGGTTATCTGGCGATCGCTCTTTCCAAGTCTTTAGACGAGGCAATGCTCGCCAACCGGATTGCATACCTCGGCATCGTATCAAGTGCAGAAGATTACCGTATATTTTACTGAGCATCACGCCGACAGGCTGTATGCAGCGGTCGGGATGTCAATGGGCGGTTTTATCAGTCTGGAATTGTTCGCAACAACAAAAGTACATACTGAGAAGCTGGTTCTGGACAGCGGCTATCTATGCCGTATGCCATTTCCGAAAATCGTGGCATCGGTAGTGTCGAACGGCTTTTACGCTATTATGCGCGGGAGCAAGTCCAAAATTATCCGACGCGGTATGCTGAATATGATGGGGTATTGTATCCACCGTGAAGACCTGTATCCGGCAAGTAAACAGACGATTTATAACAGTGAGTACACCTGCCTGACATACCGCCTGCCGAAAATCTGACAAATATCTATGCCGCAGACATTGCTTGTTGGTACGGCAGTAAAGAACCGTATATGATAAAAGGTATGAAAGTCTCAAAGCAGATACTTCCGACGATGAAACTCAAATGTTCGGGTGATGTCGGTCACGGTGAGATTATGTTTGAGCAACCCGAATAATACGGTAGAAGCATTCTGTCCGCAATAACGGATGAAAATGAATAGCATCCATACCTGTTTCGTCTGTCATAAGAAATCCGCTATACTTTGGTCAAAAAGATTTGGCTTATACCGCCCCCGGATATGAATTTGAATTGCTTCATAAGCTTGTTGGAGGACGTGTTTCCACAAAAGACAGCGCCATTGCTGAACAAGTTGCTACATTGGCTGAAAAAATACGGTTACTAAACAGTGTCACTGAAATACCTGAACAAATAAAAGAGTTGGAAGAAAATGCACGCGACATCGAGCATAAACTAACTGTATTTAAAGAAAAAGGAATCTCCGAGAAGCTCGAAAAACAGACAGCCTGCAATGCTGACGGCGTAAAAGTCGAGGATATTATCAAAGAGGCGAAACGTATTAGTCAGTTACTCACAAACTTCCTTTTGCAGTACGACACATCAGCGGTTTCTCTTTCTGGGTACACATCAAAGTATAACGAAGCCGTATTTGCTAAGTTGCAATCACTTGTGAATTCTTTTGCTGCACATATGGCTGAAATCGCAAAGGCATCAGAAACTGTTGCAGAAGACATTTCCTCAATTGTCGCCGTTCAGAAGGAGCTCTCTGATGCAATCGATGAGTTCAAAGAAGAGTTTGCTCAAATTCGTCGTGAAGTACAAGATGACACGCTCGACATTGAAAGCTTTGGAAAATACGAAAAAGAAAAAGCAAGAATAGAAAATGAGATTGCTCGCCAAAAACGTGAACTCGCAAAAGAAAAAACTGTACGTGACGCGATTGCTACTTGTGTAAGAAAAAGAAACGATATCCTTCTGGAAATTTTTAATGCCTATAAGGCGGAAATTAACCGAATTAATAGTAGCCAAACTGAACTCCAAATTTCTATTGGGTTTAAAGGTGATAAAAATGCTTGGATAGGACAATTGAGGACTGCTTTTAAGGGCACCGGAATAAGCGAAGTTAAGTACGGAACCATTGGTGCTTCCTTTTCTGATATGGTGGCTTTGGTTCAGGATATTATCCTCGATGGCGGCAAACTACTAAGACCGTTAATAACAGAAGCCCAATATGATTCTGTTGCTGCAAAGATACGCGAAAGCTTTGAATCGTTGATAAGCAATGTGACCCCCAATTTGGTGGAGATTTCTTACCACGGGAAGCCTTTGAGTCAACACTCGCTAGGACAACGTGCATCTGCCCTTGTGTTATTTATCCTATCACAAAATGATAACGATGTAGTTATTATCGACCAACCCGAAGATGACCTTGACAATCAAGTCGTTTATACTGAGTTTATCAAAAAGCTAAAGGAAAAAAAGTACGAAACACAGTTTATATTCGCCACACACAATGCGAACATACCTGTGCTGGGAGATGCAGAAAGAATTGTTGCTGCCGATAGCTCAGATGGTATTATGCACATTTCGTCTGGAACAATTGACTCTAAAGAAACTCATCAACAAATTGTTGACATTATGGAAGGTGGCTATGAAGCCTTTAAACGTCGTAATGTGATTTACTCAACATGGGAAAAAAACTAAAATTTTCGGACAGACATGGAGCGCTCTGATACGACAGCTCTTTCATCCTACGTGCTCGTTAACGATACCCTGCTCGTTAACGAAAGCTCGCCGACAGAAGAAAATGGTGCATTGTATCAAAGTAGTGCAGGAAACACAAAAACAAGCTAAATTTAGCTACAACGAAAATCCCTTGAAATCAAGGGGTTTTCGTTGTTTATAGGTCTATGTGCGCCCCTCGAATGGGGCGTTTTTTTTGTTTGCGCGACGGCGCTCCGATGAAAATGCACCCTCTGGGACTTTCCCGTGAGAATATGCACCTTCCCGTGCCGTGATGCACCAGACATGAGTTTGCCCCGCTGCCAGCCGGTTTGCTCCGGAAGGCAGCGGGGCTTTTTATACTTTTTGGTAGTTGTTATGACTTACTCTGTTCTGAGCGCAACAACGGGGTCTTTTTTTGCTGCACTTCTTGACGGAATCAGGCCGGCAATCAGCGACAATGCCATACTAATTAAAATCAATATAGCCGCAGCTTGCAACGGTAAAAATGCACTGAGGTTTGCAATACCCGTCACGCTATGCAAAATGAGGTTAATTGGGATGCATATCAGATAAGTAACCGCTACACCCAGCAAACCGGAGGCAAAGCCTATAATGACCGTCTCCGCATTAAACATACTGGAAACATCGCCCTTGGAAGCGCCGATTGCCCGTAGGATTCCGATTTCCTTTGTGCGTTCCTGAACGGATATGAGTGTGATGACACCGATCATAATCGACGATACAACCAGAGAAATCGCCACAAAAGCAAGAAGGACATAGGTAATGGCGTTGATAATCGTCGTAACGGAAGACATCATAATCCCGATATAATCCGTGTACTTTATTTGTGATAATTCCTCGACACCCTTGTTATACTCCGTAATGGCATCTTCAATGATATCTTTGTTTTCAAAGGAAGAGGCGTAAATATTGATCGCGGATGGAGAGTCCAGATCCACATAACCCATCTGGGAAAGATTTGTTTCATAAGTGGATTCGGAGAACACCATGATCTCGTCGTAGTAGATTGCGTACTGTTCTGCCGTATAGGTGTTCAGTGACTGCTCTAGCATGGCTGCAAGTTGTGCCGGGCTCATTTCTGAAAACTGCTGCTCGACCTGCTGCGCATACTGGGCTTTGATCTGTTCCGCAACCGAGGCAGCAAACAATTCGTTGATTTCTTCGTCGCTCATGGATGAGATATAAGATTGTATGGTCGCCTCATCCACACCCATCTTCTCAGTTAAGGCCTGTGTCATTGCGGCTTCCATGTCAGCGCGGGTATAATTTCCCATGGCTTCCGCCGTCATGGTTTCCAATTGTTCCTGGGGAGGGAGGCTCATCATACTTACATAAGCGGACGCCTTGCCCTTTTCATCCAGACCGGACAAATATTCTCGCAACTCCTTTTCTTTTTCTGCATCCGACAAGTTACCCGTATTCGTTTTGAAAGGGAGGCCAGTCAAAACATCCGTGGTGCTGTTCTCCATCTGATCGGCAATAATCGAAGAATTTTTGGAATGGTCAATCACATATTCAGCCAGTTTGCTTGTATAGGCAATTGAGCCGGACAGCATGGCTGATTGCGCGTTCTCGTTGGGACGGATAATGCCCGTTACCTTGAGATTAAGCGCGTTGTCATACAAATACCGCAGACCCGCTTCCGTTTGCCGCAGATCGGTATACGAACCGGTTTTTTCGTCCCGGCTATAACAATCGGAATTGAGAATGATGCGGAACTCGGTTTTGCATATATCTTCATATGACCACTTTGAATCCCTCTTTTCAAGTTCTATTCCATTGAGGGCTGCGTCCATAATGGCATCAATGCTCTCCTTGGGCTCCAGTCCCAGAGCATAGAGCGTCATGTCGTCGAGCTCGTTGTTTTTATCCAATACCAGCACGGTTTCATTGTAATCATTGGGCCAGGTACCATAAACCACATCGTATTGCTTTTTCAAAAGGTCGTTAATGGGCTCACCATTCTTGCCTGTCAGCATTTCCTGCCATAGATTCATTGATACCATTCCCATAGAAGAAGCCGTTGTGGCACTCATGGATTCCAAGGATGACATATTCCCGAAAACGGATGAACTGTCGGTCATTGAGGAAAGGGATGACATATCAGCACCCATGTATGCAGACAACAACTCTCGCATAAGAACCTGCGTGTCGGATTGAATGATCTCACCATCAACGTTTTTTGTATAAACAAGCAGTCCCAAATCATAAGAATACTGCACACCGGTGATCGCCTGGCCCAGCCCTCCATCAGCCGCATCGGCGCGATATTCCTTCTCCAGATATTCCCTAAAGGATTTCAGGTCGTTTTCACTGCTGTCAAGGTTATTCATTGCCGTCAGCATATCGTAGATTGCTGATTTTTTATATACTGCATCCGTGTCATGCTCTATATCCGAAGTGCGAACATTCATGAATGTTTCCATCAAAGAAGTCATATCGACAGAGGTTTTTTCAATTGTCAATGGATACGAAGCAAGCGCATCCTCCTGAACAGAGTCAATATATGCAGTCGTTCCTTGGGAAACCGCCAAAATCAAAGCAATGCCCATAATTCCGATACTTCCGGCAAAAGCGGTCAACGTGGTGCGGCCTTTCTTGGTAAACAGATTCTTCAGCGACAGCCGAAATGCCGTTCCAAAGGACATGGACGGCTTTTTTTCCTTTTTATTCTGCGTCTTTGCTGACAGGCCGTGTTTTTGAGCCTCCTGATACTCCTCTTCCGTAAGCCGCGCAGAATCACCGGTTATTTTGCCATCCAGCATTTGGATGATTCTTGAGGAATATTTCTCCGCAAGATTCGGATTGTGGGTTACCATGATGACCAGGCGGTTGTCAGAAATCTCTTTTAGAATTTCCATCACTTGTACACTTGTTTCGGTATCCAGAGCACCTGTCGGCTCGTCGGCAAGAATGATATCGGGATCATTGACCAGCGCACGGGCAATGGCGACTCGTTGCATCTGCCCTCCAGATATCTGATTCGGCTTTTTATTTATTTGATCACCGAGTCCCACCTGCTCCAGCGCCGCCTTTGCTCTTGTCCTTCGCTCGGATTTCGATACGCCGGATACCGTAAGTGCGATTTCCACGTTCTGAAGCACCGTCTGATGTGGGATCAGGTTGTAGCTTTGGAATACAAAGCCTATGGAATGGTTGCGGTAAGCGTCCCAATCCTGGTCTTTGAAATCTTTTGTGGAGGTTCCGTTGATGATGAGATCGCCGCTTGTATATTGATCCAGCCCGCCAACTATATTAAGCAGCGTGGTTTTCCCGCAGCCGGAAGGGCCGAGTATGGATACAAATTCGCTTTTGCGGAATTGGAGGTCGATGCCCCTAAGCGCTTCTACCTTGCCGTCACCGGCGGGATAATTTTTTACGATGTCTCGCAGTTCCAACATTTTATCAAGCTCCCTTGCATAATTGCTTACGTTATTAGATTTTGAAACGTATTCTACACCAACATGAATAACTGAAGATTAACTGAAGCTGCCTAGAAACGAAAAAATTTCAAAGCATACAAGCACTTCTCTTCAACAGTTAATTTTCAATTAATCTTTGTTGGTATAATGAAAGTAGTAAGGAGGCGGCATCATATGTTCTGTATACTTGTTGTTGAAGATGATAGAAATACCGCGAAATTGATGAAAACCATACTTTCCCATGCGGGATATGAGGTGTTCAGTGCGCAGAACGGATTAGAGGCACTGGAAGTAACGGATAAACAGCATATCGATTTGATCCTTCTGGATATCATGATGCCGAAGATGGACGGCTATGAATTTGCGGAGCGGCTGCGCAACTGCGGAGATAACACGCCGATTCTGATGGTAACGGCAAAACAGCTTCCGGAGGAAAAATGCAGGGGATTTTTGGTCGGCACAGACGATTACATGGTCAAGCCGGTGAACGAGAACGAGATGCTGCTGCGAATCAAAGCTCTACTGCGCCGGTCGCAGATCGCCAATGAACGCAAGCTGAAGATCGGCAAGGTCGTTTTGGATTATGACGCGCTGATGGTCACCCGTGAAGGAATCAGTCAGACGCTGCCACAAAAAGAGTTTTATCTGTTGTATAAGCTGCTTTCCTACCCGAATAAAATTTTTACCCGACTGCAGCTTATGGATGAAATCTGGGGAATGGAGTCCGAGAGCAATGATACGACAGTAAATGTTCACGTCGCACGATTGCGTAAACGGTTTGAAGACTGGTCGGAATTTGAGATTTTAGCAATTCGCGGCATCGGTTATAAGGCGGTGATACGGAATGAAAAGATATCGTGAAAAACTTAAAAACATGAGTCTGCCTGTTACATTTACGATTCGGCACTTTCTGATCATGCTCGGTACCACGGTGCTGTGCTTTATCGGGATGCTCGTGGTAAATCGGTTGGGAGTTGCAATATACAACAGTGCGGCCTTAACGCAGGTTCTGTTTTTTGCCATTATCAGCGTCTTTTTAAGTACAGGCTTTTCCGCCTATTTTATCCGCAAGCCGTTGAGACGCTTTGATCAGCTACTGAATGCCTTAACCAGAGTTTCAAAAGGCGACTACAGTGTCCGATTGAATGCTTGCGGCTCACATTGCGGCTCACATATGATAAAAGAACTAAACAATAGCTTTAATCATATGGCCAGCGAACTTGGGAGCATTGAAATGCTGCGCAACGATTTTATCAACAATTTCTCCCACGAATTCAAAACGCCGATCGTTTCAATCAGCGGTTTTGCCAAAGTGCTGCAGCGTGATGATCTTACGCCGGAAGAACGCAACGAGTATCTGGAAATTATCATTCGTGAATCGGATCGGCTTGCCGAGCTTTCCACCAATGTTCTCAATTTGTCGAAGATTGAAAATCAGCATATTTTGACCAACAAAAAGGAGATTAACGTTTCCGAGCAGATACGGCTTGCAGTGGCTTTGCTCGAAAAAAAGTGGAATGAAAAGAAAATAGAGATCCAATTTGATTCCGAAGAAGTGTACTTGAGCGGAGATGAGGAGATGCTTAGGCAAGTATGGATTAATCTGATCGATAATGCCATCAAATTTTCGCCAGAATACGGCACAGTCAAAATTGAGATTCGACAATGCTTGAATGAGACCGTTGTTTCTGTTTTGAACGAGGGTGTAATGTCTGAAGAAGTGGCAACACATATTTTTGAAAAATTTTACCGGGGAGACGCTTCTCATACCGAGCCGGGCAATGGATTAGGATTAACCATCGCGCAAAAGATTACGGAACTACATGGCGGGGTTTTGAGAGCAGAGAATACTCCTGTTGGGTATATTGTATTCCGAGCGGTATTCTCATAACGGATATAATCAAGCATCAATATTGAAATAAATTAGAATTCTTAAAGCATATTGCACCCTATCGGGTTACAGCACACACCCCCTCACTATAATTTTCAGAGGGGGTGTGTATTTTTATGTTCTGCAAAAAATGCGAATAAACACCCCCTCCAATGGTTTTTATTCGTGTACAGGTAAAAAAACAGTGAAGCGGCTTCCTTCGCCCGGTGTGCTTTCAACGATTATTTGCCCATCACAGAGCTGCAGGATCCTTTTTACCAACGAAAGGCCAAGCCCACTTCCCTCCGTGATTCTCGAATCGTCGCCCTGATAGAATTTTTCAAAGATATGTTTTTTCATCTCCGCATCCATGCCAATCCCCTTGTCGGAAATCGATACGTCGGCATAGGTTCCATTGGATTTAAGCGCTATTTCGACGGTGCTGCCCTCCGGACTGAATTTTACGGCGTTCTCCAGTAGGTTGATCCACACATGGCTCATCATTTCTTCATTTCCGACCACCTGCGTCGGCTCAAGACTGATCTCCAACTCCAGCCGCTTTTTTTCCAACTGAGGCTTTAAAAGCAGGATCGTCTTACGGATCTGCTCATCTAAAGAATAGGTAGCCTTTTCAAAAAGCCTCTCCGTATTTTCAAGTTTTGATAAAAGCATGACATTGCTGGACATCCTCGTCAAGCGCTCAGTCTCCGCAATGATGATATCCAGGTATTCCTCCCGCTGCTGCTCTGTCAGCGTACTTTTTTTAAGCCGTCTTGCAAAGCCTCTGATGGAAACAATGGGTGTTTTAAATTCGTGAGAAATATTACTGATAAAATCACTGCGGAGTTTTTCAATGCTCGCAAGCTCCGTTGTCATCTCATTAAAATTGATGGCCAAACGATCAATTTCTAACGTACAGCCAGTCTTTATCTTGACGTTAAAGTTCCCTGCGGCGACTTCTTTGGTGGCCTCCGTAAGATCACGCAGCGGGCGCAAAAAACGGTCTCCTCCAATAATGGCAATCAGCGTCCCGATAAATAAGCTGACAAGCAATAAGAAGATTAACACCACGGGAAACCGTCTCTCGGACAAAGGCGGTAAAATACCTGCATTGATAAGAAGATACGATAAGCCGCCTGATACGATTATACTGACAAGCAGAATGACAAATACAAAAAGGACGAGAAATAAGAGCGAGGTTAGCCTTCGCTTTATGGCATTCTTTATATCTTGGTACTCATCTCTCATCGTTTTTCACCGCCTTATAACCCAACCCTCGTACAGTCGTGATCTCAAACTCCGGCCAGCCTCCAAAGCGTTCGCGCAGCCTGCTGATATGCACGCTTACGGTGTGATCGTCCGTTTGAGAATCGTATCCCCAAATTTCATCCATCAACTGCATCCGGGTGAAAATCGTGTCAGGATAACTCAGCAGCTTGTATAAGAGCATGAATTCTTTCTGAGGGAGAGTAAAACGCTCTGATTCGCGGCTTACGGTCAGCGAGTCATAATTCAGGCTCACTTTTCCTATGACGATTTTCCGGTCATTTACAATTTTCGCTCGCCGCAAAAGCGCCTTAACTCGCAGGATCAGTTCCTCTTCATCGACAGGTTTTACCATATAGTCATCTGTTCCCACAAGAAACCCTTTGCGCTTATCCTTGATCGTTTCTTTGGCCGTCATCATCAATATAGGAAAATCGTACTTTGCATCTCGAAGCATTTCGGTCAGGCTGTAGCCATCCATGCCCGGCATCATGATGTCGGTTATCATCAGATCAATATGCTGATGCTCTAAAATATCGAGGGCCTTCTGCGCATCCTGCGCCAATACCGGAATATAGCGTTCGTCCTGTAAAACATCCGAAATCAGCTTTCTCGTGTGAAAATCATCTTCAACTACAAGTATATTAAACATTGCGATCACTCCTCCTACGGCAGTATACCCAAATAGTTTCAACTGAACTTCAACTAACTTGCAGTTTCAGTTGAACTTTGGTTGATGTCGTTATTATACCATGAAGCCAAGGCAAGCAAAACACAGATAGATCCTTGCAAAATAAAGGAGGAAGAAATATGAAGCCGGATAAGCACACCGACAGCAGTGACAACCTCAATCAGATAAATCCAAGTCAAGCGGGTGGAATGCCACCCGCCGATAAAAATGGACCATCCGCAGAGAACACGCCTAAAAAGAATAACCTTTTCAATATCATCACGGTCATATTTTTGATTACGTTCCTGATCAATCTTGTCTTCACAAACAATATTAGTTCCGGATCGCAAATCGAATACAGCCAGTTTATCAGGCTTGTTGAAAGCGGAAGTGTCCATCAAGTGCAAATCGATGACGATACGGTGCGATTGTCCTTAAAAAAAGATGCGGATCTCGCGGTGGTCGAGCAGATTTTATATCCCGCCGGACGTGATACTGCCTCCAACCATCAGCCCGCGCCCTCCGCAAAGGACATCTATACTGCCGTAAGGATCGATGATCCAGCCATGGTGGATCGGCTCAGTGAGAATGGAGTGGCGTTTTACAAACTTCAGACACGCACAAGCTCTCCCATTATGAGTTTTATGATGTCCTGGGTTCTTCCGGTGTTTCTCATGTATTTCTTCTATGCGTTTTTAATGAGAAAACTGATGAAAAAAATGGGACAAAACGGTGGAGCCGGAGGCATGGGCCATATCTTCGGCGTGGGA
>ENA-UOYA01001923-UOYA01001923.1-activated-sludge-metagenome-genome-assembly--contig:-NODE-1923-length-20898-cov-6.025092_pt1 | contig 20898 bp, 18 predicted proteins | sample MGYA00238163_ERZ764804 | MGnify/ENA primary metagenome ERZ764804 (study PRJEB28919, sample SAMN05720223) | activated sludge metagenome | isolation source: Anaerobic digester | place: Hong Kong... | reverse complement strand
AGGCCGCCGACGCGCTCGAAGCCAAGGGGCTGAGCACGACGGTTGCCGATTTGCGCTTCGCCAAGCCGCTCGACAGTGACCTCATCCGCAAGTTGCTGACCAGCCACGAAGTCGCGGTGACGGTGGAAGAAGGCAGCATCGGCGGTTTGGGGGCGCATGTGCTCACCATGGCGAGCGATGAAGGGCTGATCGATGCCGGGCTCAAGCTGCGCACGCTACGCCTGCCGGATGTCTTCCAGGATCAGGATTCGCCGCAGAAGCAATATGAGGAAGCGGGGCTCAATGCCTCGAACATCGTTGAAACGGTGTTGAAGGCGTTGCGGATCAATTCAGCGGGCGTGGCTGACGAGGCGCGGGCCTGAGCAGGGCCTTTTGGTAATTCTCGATCACGCCCGAGATCGGCTGGCCGTTCGCGGCGATCAGCACGGCGGTGACCGAGAGGAATACGGGCCCGGAGTGGCGCTTCGCCGCCAGCGTCGTCCGTGTCGGCTTCAGGGGGGCAACCACCCGGCCAAAGGGCGTGTCGCTCCCGTTGAGCGTGGCGTTCATCGCGGGGGCAAGCCTCTCCGGTACATACCAATTGTCCGCCGCGGAATAGAGGAGCGGCCCGCACATCAGCCGCACGCGCCGGTGGCGGATCGTCTCACCCGGCTGAACGGCCAAGGCGCCGAGGATGGCAGGCGGGGCAGGGACGTTCGTGTCGGTATCGCGCTCGGCACGGATTTTCTCGCCCGCCACGGGGCAATGAGCCTGCAGCACCGCTGTCGCGCTGTCGGCCGCCAGCAACTCATGGCGGAAGCGTCCGGCATCCGAGGCGCAGGCAGTTGCCGCAAAGGCAAGGAGAAGGGCAGGACGATGTTTCACGACAGCCTCATCAGTGCAGTGGCCCCGCAATGTCAACGCCCCGCTGTTGCCGCAGCGAACCGGCTCGACTAAGCGGCGCCATGGCCAAATCCCGCCCCGATCAGATGCTCGTCGATCGCGGTCTTGCCGAGAGCAGGACCCGCGCTCAGGCGCTCATTCTTGCAGGTCTCGTCTATTCGGGCGACCGCAAGGTTGAAAAGGCTGGCCAGCCAATGCCGGAGGATGCGCCTCTCGAAGTGCGTGGGCGCGATCATCCCTGGGTCTCGCGCGGCGGTATCAAGCTCGCCCACGCGCTTGAGCATTTCGGCTGGGATGTCACGGGTCTGGTCGCGATTGACGTCGGCTCCTCGACCGGCGGGTTCACCGATGTGCTGCTCACCAATGGCGCGGCGAAAGTCTTTGCGGTGGACAGCGGCACCAACCAGCTCGCCTGGAAGCTGCGGCAAGACCCGCGCGTCATCGTCCACGAACAGACGAGCGCGCGCATCCTTACCGATGCGCACATCACCGAGCCGGTTGATCTTGTCGTCTGCGATGCCAGCTTCATTGGCCTTGCCAAGGTGCTGGAGCGCCCGCTCTCTTTCGCGCGACCCGGTGCCGGGCTGATCGCGCTCATCAAGCCGCAGTTCGAAGCCGGACGCGACGAAGTGGGCAAGGGCGGCGTGGTGCGCGACCCGCAAGTGCATAACCGTGTTTGCAATGAGGTCGAAAGCTGGTTGACCGGCTTGGGCTGGGCCGTAGAAGGCCTCACGGAGAGCCCCATCAAGGGGCCTGAGGGCAATGTCGAATTTCTGATAGCTGCCCGCAAACCGCGATAAACGGACAACAGGGCAGGCCGTGAAGACCAGATCAATCCTACTTGCGGGCGCTATCGCCATGCTTCCCGCCAGCGCTTTTGCGCAGCGCACGGCGGAAAATCTCGTCACCCAGTCGGCAGACGCCTTTGGCAAGTCCATCGGCAGCGAGAAGATTGGCCTCTACAGCACCGACGATATTCGGGGCTTCAACCCAATCGATGCTGGCAATGTTCGTATTGAGGGGCTGTATTTCGACCATCTGGACCGGGTTCCCTCGCGGCTTGTCGATGGTTCGACAGTGCGTGTCGGCGTCGCTGCGCAGGGTTTCTCATTCCCAGCTCCAACCGGCATCGTTGATTACAACCTGACCTATTATTCCGGAAAGACCGAACAAAGCTTCATGATCGAGCGCGGGCCTTATGGTGGCGCTGCGGGCAATGTGGAGTTCAAGGCGCCGCTTTCGGGCAACACTCTGGGTGTTGCGGGGGGTATCGGGTTTCGCGAGATGGAGCGTCCGGAAGGCGGGCACAGTTCCTTCCGCTCGGTCGGTGGTAACGTCGCTTGGCAGCCCTATCAGGGCGCGTTGCTGACCGCCTTTGCCGGTGCCTTCACGACCGATAGCGATGAAGCGCATGTGACGATCTTCCCGGCGGGCGCAGATACGCCGCCCAATGTGCCGCGCAGGATATTCCTCGGCCAGAAATGGACCGGACGCGAAAACTATACGCTGATGTATGGTGCGGTCGCAAAGTTCCCGGTCGGGCGCTGGATGTTCGAAGCAGGGCTGTTTGACTTCACGCTGCACAACGACACCAACTTTGCCGATCTGCTGAGCGGCGTGCATTCGGATGGCAGCGTGACGCGCCGCATCGTTCTCTACGATCCCGGTAGCCGCACGCACACGCTTTCGGGCGAGGGGCGCGTGACACGTGTGTGGCAGACTGGTGACCTGAACCATCGCGTCACTTTGAGCGCGCGCGGGCGGATCAAGAACCGCCTGTTTGGTGGAACGCAGCGGATCGATCTGGGCGCGAGTTACGCCATTGCTCCTGACTTCCGTCCGGAACCCGCTCTTCTTCCGCAGGACAAGGACCATGATCACGTCCAGCAGATGAACTGGGGCCTCGCTTATGGCCTCAACTGGGCGCACCATGGAACGCTCGACCTTTCGGTGTCGCGCGCCGAATACACAAAGCGCATTGACTTCGCGAACCCTGCACTTCCGCTTGTCGAGACGAAGGACAATCCCATTCTCCTGACGGCAACGGGATCGCTCAAGCTCGTTCGCGGCCTGTCGCTTTATGGTGGTTTCGTTCGCGGGCTGGAAGAAGCGCTTATCGCGCCTGACATCGCCACCAATCGCTCGGAAGCGCCCCCCGCCATCCGGACGCGTCAGATCGACATGGGCCTTCGCTATGCGGTGACGCAAAAGCTCACACTCGTTGCCGGGCTGTTCAGCGTGAAGAAGCCTTATTTCAACCTTGATCCGGCTGCGCGCTATCGCAAGCTCGGCACGGTTGACAATCGCGGGGTGGAAGTTTCGCTGGCAGGCTCGGTGGCTCCGGGCGTTACGATTGTTGCGGGCTCGCTGTTCCTTGATCCGCAGATTTCGGGAGAAGCGGTCAACACCGGCCTGATCGGTGACCAGCCGGTTGGCTCGATCCGTCGGCGTAGCATTGCCAATGTCGACTGGCGCTTTGCGGGCGGCAAGAGCCCGTGGTCGGTCGATCTGGCGCTCGAAAGCCTGTCGGGGCGCATGGGTAATGCGCTCAACACGCTTGTCGTGCCGCCCCGCGAGAATGTGAACCTTGGCTTTCGCTATCGCTTTGACGTGGGCTCCAGTCACGCGCTCATCCGGGCGCAGGCGCAAAATCTGTTTGATGACTATGGCTGGCAGGTCTCGACCAGCGGCGGGTTCACCTATTCCAGTGGCCGCACTTACATGGCGCAGTTGGTGGTCGACCTGTAGGGGGCGTTTGTCGAAGATTAGGCGCTCTGGTCGAAGAGCAATTACCCCGGCGCGCAAATGACGCGACAGGGAAGCATGAACAAAAATCAGCTTCTCATCGCACTTCTTCTGGCAGGCATTGCGACGCCCGCCTTCGCGCAACGCACCGATGACAATGCGGTCAAGCAGGCCGATGATGCCTTTGGCAAGTCCGTCGGCGACGAGCAGATCGGCATCTACAATGCAGGCCTTGTGCGCGGATTTTCTCCGGTTGCGGCAGGAAACCTTCGGATTGAGGGGCTGTATTTCGATCAGCAGTCAAACCCGACGCAGCGCCTTGTGGGTGGAACCACCATCCATGTCGGCATTTCAGCGCAGGGCTACCCGTTTCCGGCGCCGACCGGGATTGCGGACTATGAATTGCGCCGCCCCGGTGCAGATCCGATGGCATCGGTTGATGTCAGCGTTGGGCCGTGGAAATCGAAGGGGCTGGAGTTCGATGCGAAGCTGCCGATAGACGGGGAACGTCTTGGCGTCGTCTTTGGCGCGGGCATCTATGCGGAGGGTCAGCCGTATCTCAACGCGTCGCGGCTCAACACGCAGTCGGTTCTGCTGCGCTATGCACCAGCGCCCGATGTCGAGCTCATGCCCTTCTGGAGCCGCATCCGTGTGAGCGACGAAGAAAGCCAGACGCTCATCTTCACCGACGGTGATTTCCTTCCGCCGCGCGTGCCGCGCAATCGCTTTCTCGGTCAGCCTTGGTCTGACTTCGGCGGAACGCTGGGGAATTATGGCCTCGTCGCAAAAGCACGCCCAGCGGGTTTCGACGTCAGCCTTGGCGTCTTCCGCTCCTATGTCGATGTTTCTGAGGATCATATTGACCTCCTCTTCGGAACGGCGCGCGATGGGAGTGTTGCCCGCCGCGTGGTCGTGGTCGATGGCGGCAACCGTTTCGCATCGACTTCGGGCGAACTTCGCATCGGCAAGTCGTTCATAGAAGGTCCGCGCAAGCACAGCCTCATCCTGTCGCTGAAGGGGCGCGATCAAAGTCGGCGCTATGGCGGCGCTGCCTTGGTGGAACTTGGTCCGAGCCAGATTGGCATACAGGATTTTCGGCCCGAGCAGGACCCGGTGATTGGCGCCAAAACCTATGACCATGTCGCCCAGAAAACAGTTGGTTTCGGTTATCGCGGGCAATGGGCAAATGTAGGCGAACTCAGTGTCGGCTTGCAGAAGACTGATTATTCAAAGCGCATCAATGATCCCGACCCTGCGATCATCTACCCGGAAACGCGCGCGCGCCCTTGGCTGTTGAGTGCGAATGTCGCGGGTTATGTGACCGACCGGCTGGCGCTTTATGCCGGCTATTCGCGCGGTCAGGAAGAAAGTCCTGTCGCGCCCGTGGAGGCCATCAACCGGAACGAGGCGCCACCCGCCATTCTCACCAAACAGCGCGAAGCTGGCGTTCGCTGGAAGGTGAGTGAGGGCGTGACGGCAGTTCTCGGCTATTTCGACATCGACAAGCCATACTTTAATCTCGATGCGAACGCGCGTTTCCGCCAATTGGGGCGCGTTGAAAATCGCGGCTTTGAGTTTTCGCTGGCGGGCCCGATCGCCGAAGGTGTTTATGTCGTCGCGGGCAATGTCTGGCTCGATGCGACGGTTTCCGGCGAGGAAGTTGATCGCGGTATCATTGGTCGTCGTCCTGTGGGCACATTCCGTCGGCACACGATAATCAGCATGGACTATCAGGTGCCAGGCGTGCCGCCTTTGTCGCTCAATGCAGGATTTGAGGGAACGAGCGCACGCACTGCGAATGCTCTGGATACGGTGCGCATCCCCACGCGAGCGGTGATGAGCCTTGGTGCGCGCTACAAGTTCAAGATCGCCGACAAGCCGAGCCTGCTGCGTTTCACGGTCGGCAATGTCACCAATACCTTTGGCTGGGCTGTTGGTGGAAGCGGCTTTTTGATCCCCAATGGGTCAAGGCGCTATTCACTAAGCCTTGCAGCCGACCTTTGAGCATGCCTAAACACCGGATGTAACCGAACCGGAGGAATTGATGGGCGAGATTGCATCGAAGGAACAACTGAGAATGTCGTTCCTGCGCTGGGCTTTGGTGACAGTTCCCGCCGTTCTCTTTCTAGGGTTTCTCTCCGGAAAAATCACCAATTCCGGCTATGATAATCGCTGGTTTCTCGCGCTTTCCCGCCCGGAAATTGTTCCGCCGGGCTGGGTGTTCGGCGCCGTGTGGTCGTCGCTCTACATCCTGATGGGGGTTGCGCTTGCCATGGTTCTCCATGCGCGCGGCGCTGCTGGGCGTGGCCTGGCGCTCGGCTTGTTTGGGGCGCAATTTGTGCTCAACCTGTGCTGGTCGCCGCTGTTTTTCGGCGCGCATCAGGTGACACTCGCACTTTATTTGATCTTGGTGATTTTCGCCTTGGTTGCGGCAACCGCTTATTATTTCATGCGCATTCGCAAGGCCGCGGGCGTGCTGCTGCTGCCCTATCTTGCCTGGCTCGCCTTCGCCTCGGTCATCAATTTCCAGATTGATCGGCTCAACCCGGATGCAGAAGGGCTTGTTCCGGAAGCGCCGCACACCCAAATACAGCTCTGAAGCTTTCACTCTTCAAGGAACTCTAAATGCAGACCGAAAACCGTTTGTTCGACGATCTCGCCAAGGTTTTGAATGGCGCTGCCGGAACGTTGGCCGGTGTTGGTCGTGAAGCAGAAGCCGCCACGCGTGAAAAGGTGCGTGAGTGGATTGGCGGGCTCGACTATGTCAGCCGTGACGAGTTTGAGGTGGTCAAAGCCATCGCTGTTGCCGCGCGCGAGGAAGTTGATGCGCTCAAGGCCCGTCTCGAAGCGCTTGAAGCCAAGAAGTAACTCGCAGGGCCAGCCCGTCTTCTTGTCCACAATTTTGTCGGCAAGTTTCAGGGCTGGCCTTGCCCGTTTCATGCCCGGCGCGCCAATCACGCCGTGATGAGCATTGAACCCCTCGACATGGCGCAAGCCGCCGGCGCGCCTATCGAAACGCTGGAAAGCTGGTTCTCAGCGCACAACTGGCCGCATGAGCGGCTCGGCGACGAAGAGATTGTCGCTTCGGCCAAGGGCGCATGGAACCAATATGAGTTGCGCGGTCTCTGGCGTGAGGATGATTGCGTCCTGCAATTTTTGGCCTTCCCGGATGTAAAGGTCACCGACGCGCAGGCATCCCCGATTTACGAGACAATTGGCCTCATCAACGAGCAGTTATGGCTCGGCCATTTCGAATATTGGCCTTCCACCGGAATCATTGCTTATCGCCACGCGGTGCTGCTGGACGCGGGAAGCGGCGAGGCGGTGTTCTCGTTCGATCAGGCCGAAGTCATGGTCGAGGCCGCGATTGATGAACTGGACCGCTTCTATCCGGTCTTCCAGTTTGTTCTCTGGGGCGGCAAGAATCCGCGCGACGCAATTGCGTCTGCAATGGTGGAAACACAAGGCGAGGCCTGATGACTGCGAAAACGATCTGGCTGGTTGGCTGCGGCAACATGGGTGGTGCCATGTTGCGTGGCTGGATGGCGCATGGCGTTGATCCTGCACGTGTTCTGGTCATTGATCCGCATGCTGGTGACTTGCCTGAGGGCGTTGAGCGGCTTGATGCGGCACCTGAAGGCGCGCCACCCGAGGTTCTGTTGCTCGCGATCAAGCCTCAGATGCTGGAATCCGTCGGCCCCATGCTCTCGGTCGGGTCTGGAACGATGATCGTCTCCATCCTTGCAGGGGTGGAAACGGACTCTCTGGCGCGTAATTTGCCGGGGGCGGCTGCCTATGTCCGCGTGATGCCCAACATGCCGGCTGCAATCGGGGAGGGGGCAAGCGCCGTCTTCGCGCCAGGGCTTGATGCGGAGCGGCGCAATCAGGTTGAAAGCCTTGTCGGTCCGCTGGGCGCTGTTGAATGGGTCGCGGACGAAGACCTCTTCCACGCGATCACCGGTCTTTCCGGGTCCGGGCCTGCGTTTGTCTTCCGCTTTATTGATGCGATGGCGGCGGCTGGTGTCGCCGAGGGCCTCGCTCCTGATCTCGCGATGCGCCTTGCACTCGAGACTGTCGCCGGTTCCGCGCGGTTGGCGCTGGCGACCTCAAAGTCGCCTGGCGATTTGGCAGAAGCCGTGCGTAGCCCCAACGGAACCACGCACGCTGGGCTTGTTACGATGGATGCCAGCGACTTTGCAGAGGTGGTCGGCAAGACTGTTTCCGCAGCGGCCACCCGTAGCCGTGAACTCGCAGCAGAAGCTTCTGCGCGCTGAAATCCGTGCCTGCGGCAGTTGACGTCGGGCGTTCTCTCGCATAGCGGGAGACAGGAAGTTGCCGGTTTTCACCTTTTTGCGATAAGAAAGTTTCACTCCCGATGAGTGCCAAGTTGACCTTTGAGATCGAGCCGAACGCAAACCCTGTTGCCGCGGAAGAGCGCGTGCAGCGCATCGCCGCCCCTGGCTTCGGCAAAGTGTTCACCGATCACATGGTGACGATCCGCTATTCGGAAGAGCGCGGCTGGCATGATGCAAAGGTATCAGCGCGACAGCCGCTGTTACTCGATCCCGCGACAGCGGTGCTGCACTATGCGCAGGAGATTTTCGAAGGTCTGAAGGCTTATCGCCTTGAAGATGGCGGCATGGCGCTGTTCCGTCCCGAAGCGAATGCACAGCGTTTCAACGCGTCTGCCCGCCGCATGGCGATGGCGGAACTGCCGGAAGAACTCTTCATCGAGTCGTGCAAGCGTCTGGTCGATATCGACAAGGACTGGTTCCCGGATGTTGAAGGCGGATCAATCTATTTGCGCCCCTTCATGATCGCGAGTGAAGTCTTCCTCGGGGTGAAGCCGTCTGCCGAATATCTCTTCATGGTCATCGCATCGGCTGTGGGTGGTTATTTCAAGGGCGGCGCGCCTGCCGTGTCGCTCTGGGTCTCGCAGGACTATAGTCGGGCGGCTCCCGGCGGTACGGGTGCTGCCAAGTGCGGCGGCAATTATGCGTCCAGCCTTGTCGCACAGGCGGAAGCTATCAAGCTTGGCCATGATCAGGTTGTCTTCCTTGATGCTGCCGAGCATCGCTGGATCGAAGAGCTGGGCGGCATGAACATTTTTTTCGTGTTCGACGATGGCTCGATCCAGACGCCGCCGCTTTCAGGCACGATCCTGCCGGGAATCACGCGCGATTCGCTGCTGACGCTGGCGCGCGAAGAGGGGCTGACAGTCCGCGAAGAGCGGTATTCCATCGATCAATGGGAAGTCGACGCGAAGAGCGGCCGCCTGGTCGAGGCTTTCGCCTGTGGCACAGCGGCCGTCGTCACCCCCATTGGCAAGGTTTCCAGCCCATCGGGCAGCTTCACCGTTGGAGCAGGCGGCCCCGGGCAGGCAACGCAGCGCCTCAAGGATCGTCTCGTCGGCATTCAGCGTGGCAGCGTGGCAGATGCACATAATTGGGTCATGCGTCTCGATTGACGCATTGCCATAACCGAAAGGGCCGCTATACGGGCGGCCCCACCGGCATTGGGGCGTCGCCAAGTGGTAAGGCACCGGTTTTTGGTACCGGCATTCGGAGGTTCGAATCCTCCCGCCCCAGCCAGATCACGAAAATCGTTATAACTCCCGGTACTGCGCGGCTTCCTGCTGGCGCTTCTGATCGATGTTGGTGCTCGCCGTATATGCCTCCACTCGGGAGATAGGCACGCGGCCTTTGGGGCCGGCTGAGCTTACATGAGTGAAAGTAGAGTGGGCCCTTTACTTCCGCCGATTCTTTGGAGGCTGCAAAGTTGCGGCCTTTAAACCTTCTGGCCGAAGCGGCGGGGTAGATGGGGCAATTGATTGCATTGGCTGCGGATTATCCTTGCCTCATTATTTGGAGAATCTCGCACCTGATTGGCGGCTACGCTCTCGTTTCTGCGCGACGAGGAGCGGCTCCCGCACCTGAGATCGCCCGCAAATGCGCATAGGCACGCCGAATCGTCCATTCAGCCCGACCGTAATTGAATCGTAACCAATATTTGCGACGGAGCAGATGCCTGCATGCGGAATGCTGCCTTTGGGGTAAGTTAAGCCCTTAAGACAGGTTATTTTTTCCAAGCGCAGGTCAACTTGACGGCAAGTTGTATCGTAGTGTCACATTTGGTATTGATTGATTGTCACATCGGTGCGAATAGGGCACCGACTACGGTGCAACGAAAGAAAGGGAGCCCCCTATGAACCTGCGTAAGTCAATCACCACGGTTGCAGCCGCCATTGCCATGGTTGCTGTCCCCACTGTCGCTTCTGCGGCTCAGAGCTCGGCTAGCCGTCTTTCGGTCGCCCCGGCTGTGACGAAGTCGGTCCGTGCCTCTTCGGCCCAGACCAAGAACAACAACCTCGGCGGCAGCGTGATCATCGCTGTGCTCGCTGCAGCTGCTGTGATCGCGGGCATCGTGATCGCTGCTGACGGCAGCAACGACGCGGTCAGCCCGTAGTCGTTTCTCGCCGTAGTAGAGTTAGAGAAAGGGCGGCTTCGGTCGCCCTTTTTTTTATGCCGTGACGGGTGGTGCCGGAGAAACCCATTGCGGTTGTCCATGCCAAGGCTATCTGTTCTGCCAAGCATGGAGTTTTGAGGAATGTCGCAAACCGCAACCTTTGCCGGGGGCTGCTTCTGGTGTGTTGAGGCCGTCTTTCAGGATTTGACCGGGGTCGAAACCATCGAGAGCGGCTATATCGGTGGCCATATCGCCAACCCGACTTACAAACAGGTCTGTGGCGGTGATACCGGCCACGCCGAAGCGATCCGCATCGTCTTTGATCCCGCGCTGATCAACTATGCTGATCTGCTCGATGTGTTTTTTGCAACGCATGATCCGACCCAGCTGAACCGCCAGGGCAACGACATCGGCACGCAATATCGCTCCGCGATCTTTCCGCATGATGCAGTGCAAGAAGAAGAGGCGCGCGCGGCAATTCTGAGAGCGCAGCCGGACTGGCCTGCGCCAATCGTCACGAGCATCGAGCCGCTCGGCACATGGTATCCGGCGGAAGACTATCATCAGGAATATTGGAACGGCGAAGGGCAGGGGAACCCTTATTGTCTCGCTGTCATTCCGCCCAAGCTGGCAAAGTTGCGCAAGGGCTTTGCCGACCGCCTGAAGACGGTCGGCAAATAAACCCCTGAATTACTTGGAGGGACGGCCGCCGCCGGTCTTGCGGATGGCGCCCTTGTGGCTGCCGACCCCAGAGGGCTTGCGGTTGCCGAAGCGGCGGCGCTGCCGATCTCCGTCAGCACGTTCGCCGCGCTGTTCTTCGCCCGGACGATGGGGACGCTGGCCGCCATTGCGGTTGCCGCCACGCGCGTCCTCAAAGCGACGCTGACCTGCGGGCTTGGCCTGTACGGGCGGCTTGGGCATCCGCGCGACTTCTGCCGCGAAGTCTTCCGGCAGTGCCACCGGCTCAAGCTGAACGCGCGTCAGGCGCTCGATCTGACGAAGCCAGCTGCGCTCTTCGCCGTCGACAAAGCTGATCGCGATGCCCTCGGCGCCTGCACGCGCGGTGCGACCGATGCGGTGCACATATTGCTCAGGAACATTGGGCAGCTCGAAGTTGAAGACATGGCTGACGCCTGAAACGTCGATGCCGCGCGCGGCAATGTCGGTTGCGACGAGAATGCGGATGTCGCCCTTGCGGAAGGCCTGAAGCGCCGTCGTGCGCTGCGCCTGGCTCTTGTTGCCGTGGATGGCGGCACATGGAATTCCAGCCGCCTGAAGATGCTTCACAACGCGATCAGCGCCATGCTTGGTGCGCGTGAAGACGAGCGCGCGGTCAATCGGCTCTTCGCGCAGGCGGATCGTGAGAAGCGCCTGCTTTTCACGCTGGTCAACAAAGGTCACGAACTGGCGGATGCGTTCCGCCGTTGTCGCCTGCGGTGTCACCGATACGCGAACGGGGTTGGTCAGGAAGCGGTCACCCAGTTCCGAAATGGTCTTGGGCATGGTGGCCGAGAAGAACAGCGACTGGCGCTCCTTGGGGAGCAGCTTGTCGACGCGCTTCAGGGCATGGATAAAGCCAAGGTCGAGCATCTGGTCAGCTTCGTCGAGGACGAAGATTTCGACGTTGCGGAGTGAAAGCGCGCGCTGGTCGATCAGGTCGAGCAGGCGGCCCGGCGTTGCGACGAGCACATCGACACCCGGGCTGAGCGCCTTGATCTGCTTGCCAATGGGAACGCCGCCAAACACGGTTTCAATGCGCATCTGCAACTGGCGGCCATAGTCGCGGAACGACTGGGCGATCTGGGCGGCCAACTCGCGCGTGGGCGAGAGGACAAGCATGCGGCAGGTGAGTGGTGCGCGCGGCTTGGGGTTTTCCATCAGATACTGGAGCGACGGAAGCGCGAAGGCTGCGGTCTTGCCGGTGCCTGTTTGGGCGATGCCGCAAAGATCCTTGCCTTCAAGCAGCGGCGGGATTGCCTGAAGCTGAATTGGCGTCGGCGTCTCATAGCCCTTTGAAGCGAGCGCAGCGAGAAGGGGCTTGGCAAGGCCAAGGTCCGAAAAATGAGTCATGAAATTCTCTCAAAAATATGCGCGAACGTGCCGAAAAACGGCGCGCGCGTGCGGTGTCAAACTGACGACCCGCGTGACAAGGGAAGCCTTGGGGATGCGCTTACGAAACCGGCCTGCACTGCATATCTTGCAGTCAATCACGCTGGCCAATGGATCCGGCAAAGCCTCTTGCCTTGCTGCGCTGCAACATCACCTAAGCGTTTGCGCGCGAAAATGCAAGTGGCGGCCTTTTTTCCTCAGGCCGCCGCGCGCTGAAGCCTGTCATTGATGGCGTCGCCAAGCCCGCCCGAAGGAATGGGGGCGACCGCGATGCGCGGTCGGTTTGCAGCGTCTGCCTGATGGAGCAGGTCAAACAAACGGGCGGCAGCCTCGGTCAAATCGCCTGCCGCGCTCAGATTTGCATCACAGGTCATGTCCCCAAAGCCGATCAGCCATTCATCGTCTTTTGCCGATGTCACACCAAGACGGAGCGGCTTGGAGGGGGCATAATGGCTGGCAAGCTGACCCGGCGCTTCAATGCTTCCCCCGGAGGAGAGCGCAAGGCCAAGGTCTATGGGGCCAGGGCGCAACAGGCGGAGCGTGCCGCCATCCACGGCAACGATGGTCGATTCCAGTCCGACTGCAGTTGGCCCGCCGTCAAGGATCATCGGAATGCGACCATCAAGGCTCTTGGCCACATGTTCGGCGCGCGTTGGGCTGATGGTGCCGCTGGCATTGGCGCTGGGGGCCGCGAGCGGGCGTGCCGCTGCTCTCAGCAGTGCCTGCATGGCCGGGTGCGCGGGCATGCGGATCGCGACGGTGGGCAGGCCTGCAGTCACGATCCCGGCAATGCGACTGTCATTGCGCAAGGGGAGGACAAGCGTCAGCGGGCCCGGCCAGTATTTTGCGGCAAGCGCGCGCGATGCATCATCAAACCAGGCAATGCGCTCAGCTGTTTCCATGTCGGGGACATGCACAATCAAAGGATTGAAGCTGGGTCGCCCCTTCGCCGCATAGATGCGAGCCACAGCTTCGCCATTGGTCGCGTCTGCCGCGAGTCCATAGACGGTTTCGGTTGGGACCGCGACGCACTGCCCGTCGCGGATGAGCTGTGCCGCATCCGCAATCGCCGCCGCGCCGTAGGGGCGGATTTCGGTGTGCAGAGGGGAGTTTGTGTCCATCAGAACGCGCGCTATAGCGCCAGTCAGCTTGTTGCAACCGTTTGAGAGAAGAGCATGACCTACACACCGCCCATCGCCGAGCAGCGTTTCGTGCTGGACCATGTGACACGCATTGCCGAACTTGCGGCACATGCGCGGTTTGAAGCGGCCTCTCCTGATATGGTTGATGCGATCTTGGAGGGTGCGGGGGCGCTTGCAGCAGGCGAATGGGCACCGACCAATCGCACGGGGGATACCAATAATCCCAAATGGTCAGACGGCAACGTCACCATGCCGCCGGGCTTCAAGGACGCTTACAAGGCGTTTGTCGATGGCGGCTGGAGCACGATTGACTGCGAGCCGGAATTTGGCGGGCAGGGGTTGCCGTTTGCGCTGGGCTTCGTCGTGCTGGAAAATCTGGGCACGGCCAATATGGGCTTCGGCCTTTGCCCCATTCTCTCGTCGGGGGCGATTGAGGCGCTGAGCGCTCACGGCACGCCGGAGCAGCAGGCGATGTATCTGCCCAAGCTCGTATCTGGCGAATGGACGGGCACGATGAACCTCACCGAACCGCAGGCCGGCTCGGATGTTGGCGCGCTGCGCTCCACGGCGGAACCCGCGGCAGACGGAAGCTGGCGCATCAAGGGCACCAAGATTTTCATCACCTTTGGCGAGCATGACCTTGCCGAGAATATCATCCACCTTGTGCTGGCACGTACCCCCGGTGCGCCTCCGGGCACGCGCGGTATTTCGCTGTTCCTTGTTCCGAAGATCCGCCCCGATGGGTCGCGAAACGACCTGCGCTGCGTGTCCATCGAGCATAAGCTGGGCATCCATAGTTCGCCGACCTGCGTCATGTCTTATGGCGACAATGATGACTGCCATGGCTGGCTGATCGGGCCGGAAATGGGCGGCATGCGCGCGATGTTCACGATGATGAACAATGCGCGCCTCAATGTGGGGCTTCAGGGCGTCCAGATTGCAGAGCGCGCGACGCAGCAGGCGCTTTCCTACGCGCGGGATCGCGTCCAGTCAGCACGTCCAGATTCCGGCGGCAAGCCTGTTGCCATCATCGAGCATCCGGATGTGCGCCGCATGTTGCTGCGGATGCGTGCGCTGACCGAGGCGGCGCGCGCGCTGCTCTATCTCGCGTCTGGCAATGTGGATCGTGCTCGACTGGGCGTGGAAGGCGCCAAGACGCGCGTTGATTTGCTGACGCCGCTTGCCAAGGCCTATGGCACCGATGTCGGTTGCGAAGTCGCGAGCATCGGCGTGCAGGTTCATGGCGGCATGGGCTTCATCGAGGAAACGGGGGCCGCCCAGCATTATCGTGATGCGCGCATCGCGCCCATTTACGAAGGCACCAACGGCATTCAGGCGGCTGACCTTGTGGGGCGCAAGATGGCGGGCGATGGCGGCGAGGGGCTGGCGGCGTTGATCGCTGAAATCCATGCGGAAGCGCAGCACGAAGGGTTGATCGTGCTCACCGACCTTGTCGAAAAGCTGACGGCGCTGCTGCTCGACGCGGACATCGATGACCGGCTGGCCGCGAGCTATCCCTTCCTGACGATGGTCTCGGTCATGACCTGCGGCTGGCTGATGGAGCGTCAGGGCCGGATTGCCGCAGAACTTCTGGAAAAGGGCGAGGGCGATCCCGCCTTCTTGCGGGCAAAGTCCGTCACGGCGCGCTATTATCTGACGCACATGGTGGGCGAGGCGCTTGGCCTCGCATCATCGGTTACGGCAGGAGCCGACCTGCTTTACGATCTGACAGCAGACGAGCTGGCGGCCTGAGGCAGCACCTCAGGCCTCGGCGCGCTCAATCCGCACCAGCAGGGCTTCCACCTGAACCTGAGTGCCTTCCGAGGCGTTCAGTTCGGCAACCACGCCATCAAATGGCGCTGTCAGCGTGTGCTCCATCTTCATGGCTTCAAGCGTGAGCAGCTTTTGACCGCGCACGACATTGTCGCCCGCCGCAACCGATACGGCGATGATGCGCCCGGGCATGGGGGAGAGGATCGCGCCATCTGCCGCGCCGCCGCCCGGTGCACCGTCAACGCGGAAGACCTCCAGTCGCCACACCGAGCCGTTTTCAGCGACAAGTGTGGATGGAGCAGGAGTCGCCTCGCCCGGCCCGTGGAGATGAACGTCTACCCGCTCCCCATCGAGCAAAAAGGCGGCCATTCGCTGGTCTGGCGCGTTGAGGCGGAAGCCCGAATGTGATGACTTTGGCACCATCGCCATTGCCGCGCGGCTGAGCGCGGCGGCGGATGGCACAGGCGCGGCCGTTAGCACCTCTGCATCACGCTCGATCAGCCCGGTATCGAGGTCTCCTGCAACAAACTCCGGGTGCTCGAGTGCGCGGACGAGAAAGGCCGCATTGGTCTTCACCGGCCAGACGGCAGATTCCGAGATCATGCCATGGAGCGCCTCGCGCGCATCCTCGCGATCATCGCCGCGCGCAATGAGCTTGGCGATCATTGGATCGTAGAAGGGCGATACTTCGCCGCCTTCCTCAACGCCCGTGTCAACGCGCCCGCCAAAGCCCGGTTGGAAGAGATCCAGCCGCCCGATGCTGGGGAGAAAGCCCTTGGCAGGGTCCTCAGCATAGAGGCGGGCTTCCATCGCCCAGCCGTCGATGAACAATTCATCCTGAGACAGCGGTAGCGGTTCGCCAGCTGCGACGCGCAATTGCCACTCGACCAGATCAACGCCCGTAATCTCTTCGGTTACGGGATGCTCGACCTGAAGCCGCGTGTTCATTTCCATGAACCAGATGCGGTCGGCGCGCAGGCCTTCGCTCGCATCGGCGATGAATTCGATGGTGCCGGCGCCAACATAATCGACGGCCTTGGCGGCGCGCACGGCGGCTGCGCACAATTGCGCGCGCGTGTCTTCATCCATGCCCGGAGCCGGGGCTTCCTCGATGACCTTCTGATGCCGCCGCTGAAGTGAGCAATCGCGCTCGAAAAGGTGGACAATATTGCCGTGGCTATCGCCAAATACCTGCACTTCGATGTGGCGCGGGCGCTGGATATATTTCTCGATCAGAACGTGCGCGTTGCCAAATGAGGCGGCAGCTTCGCGCTGGCATGAGGCGAGGGCATCGGCAAAGTCGGCAGCGGCTTCCACCTTGCGCATGCCTTTGCCGCCACCGCCTGCCACGGCCTTGATGAGCACTGGATAGCCGATCTCGCTCGCCTGAGCGGCAAGAAAGTCCGGCTCCTGATTGTCACCCATATAGCCCGGGGTGACGGGGACACCGGCTTTGGCCATCAGTGCCTTGGCGGCGTCTTTCAGCCCCATTGCTGTGATGGAGGCAGGCTTTGGGCCGACCCAGATCAGCCCCGCATCTATCACGGCCTGTGCGAATTCCGCGTTTTCCGAGAGAAAGCCGTAGCCGGGATGGATCGCATCGGCACCTGTTGCCTGGGCGGCGGCAATGATGCGCTCGCCGACAAGATAGCTTTCGCGCGCGGGCGAGGGGCCGATATGCACGGCTTGGTCGGCCTCGCGGACATGCAGCGCATTGCGATCCGCATCCGAGCAGACAGCAATCGTGCGAATGCCCATTTCACGCGCGGTTCGGATGATCCGGCAGGCGATTTCGCCGCGATTGGCGATAAGGAGGGACTGGATCATCTGGGCTACATCCTGAACACGCCGAACGACGGGCGTTCGGGAATGGGGGCTTCGAGCGTTGCGGCCAAGGCAATGCCGAGAACGTCGCGCGTCTGGGCGGGGTCAATGATGCCATCGTCCCAAAGCCGCGCGGTGGCGTGATAAGGGTTGCCCTCATCCTCATATTTCTGGCGGATCGGCGCCTTGAAGGCCTCGGCTTCTTCCGCCGACCAGCTGTCTGCATCGCGATGGACGGTGGCGAGAACCGACGCTGCCTGTTCACCCCCCATCACGCTGATGCGGCTGTTGGGCCAGCTGAACAGGAAACGGGGAGAGTAAGCACGACCGCACATGCCATAATTGCCCGCGCCAAAGCTTCCGCCGATCAGGATTGTGATCTTGGGAACAGTCGCGGTCGCAACGGCTGTGACCAGCTTTGCGCCATGTTTTGCAATGCCTTCTGCTTCATACTTCCCACCGACCATGAAGCCGGAAATGTTCTGGAGGAAGAGCAGGGGGATGCGCCGCTGTTGCGCCAGTTCGATGAAGTGTGCACCTTTTTGCGCGCTCTCGCTGAACAGCACGCCATTATTGGCGAGGATCGCAACGGGGATGCCCCAGATATGCGCAAAGCCGCACACGAGGCTCGCGCCATAGAGTGCCTTGAACTCGTGAAACTCGCTGCCATCCACCAGCCGCGCGATGACCTCGTGAACGTCATAAGGCGCGCGCACATCATCCGGGATGATGCTGTAGAGATCATTGACATCAAGCCGCGGCGGGCGCGGTTCGACAATATTGATGTCCGGCACGCGCGGTCGCGGGAGATGCGACACGATGTCGCGCACGATGGTGAGTGCATGCTCATCATTTTCGGCGACATGGTCGACCACGCCTGACTTGCGGCCATGCAGATCGCCACCGCCCAGATCTTCGGCGCTGATTTCCTCACCGGTCGCCGCCTTGACCAGCGGTGGACCTGCAAGAAAGATCGTGCCCTGATTGCGGACGATGACGGTCTCGTCGGACATGGCGGGCACATAGGCGCCGCCTGCCGTGCAGCTTCCCATCACGCAGGCGATCTGGGGAATGCCCTTGGCCGACATATTGGCCTGATTGAAAAAGATGCGCCCAAAATGATCGCGATCAGGGAAGACTTCAGCCTGATGCGGCAGGTTCGCACCGCCGCTATCGACAAGGTAGATACACGGCAGGTGGTTCGCCTCGGCAATCTCTTGCGCGCGCAAATGCTTCTTGACCGTCATGGGATAATAAGTCCCGCCTTTGACGGTCGCGTCGTTGCACACGATCATGCACTGGCGGCCTGAAACCCGGCCAATACCCACAATCATGCCTGCGCCGGGGATTTCCCCGCCATACATGTCGCAGGCGGCAAGCTGGCCGATTTCGAGGAAGGGCGATCCGGGATCGAGCAGCCGCTCCACTCGCTCACGGGGGAGCAGTTTGCCGCGTGCCGTGTGGCGAGAGCGCGACTTTTCGTCGCCGCCAAGTGCTGCCGTTGCCACGCGCGCCAGCAATTCGTCGCGCAAGGCGCGGTTGTGCGCTGCGCGGGCTAGGGCTTCCGGCGCTGTCAGATCAACATTGCCTGCGAGGACAGGGCCGCTCACGGCTTCACTCCGGCAAAGGCTTTGGTGAAGAAGGGCAGCACTTTCGCGCCGAACCGCTCGGGCATCTTATTGCCATGATCGCCGACATACAGGTCATATTCATGGGGAATGCCCAAGCGCGTGAGCTCCTCGTGCATGCCAACGGCTTCAAACTGCACGAAATCTGTATCGCCGGTGTCGATCGCGATGTCCTTCATCGACTTGAGCGCGGGAAGATACTGCGCTGCCATCGCGGCAGGCGCGTTCGCGGCCCATTGCGCGAGAATAAAAGGCACCGGCTTTCCGTCTTTGGTCGCTAGCCGCGAGAAGAATGGCGGCTTGGTCGGATCGGGCGACCAGGCGGCAGCTACCGCGAAATTGCCGATGGTGTTGAACTCGCCCGCGAGCGCTTGCTCCAGCGTCAAGGCCTCGAACTTGGGATCAGCGGTTTCGACGGGGCGCGGGGTCAGGCAGCAGGGGTTCATGGCGTAGAGCGCGCCGAACACGTCGGGGTGCTTCATGCCAAGCTTGAGCGTGCCATAGCCGCCCATGGAATGGCCTGCGAGGCCCCGCGCCGTGCGCTTGGCGATGGTGCGGAAATGCTCGTCGACATAACCGACGAGGTCAGTGGCGATGTAGTCCTCGAAATTGCCAACCGTCGGCGAGTTTGAGTACATCGAGCCGCCAAAGCGGGTGTGGCTGTCGGGCACGACAACAATCATTTCCTGCGGGCCAGCGCCTGCCGCCTTTAGCGCTGCCTCGAAGGGAACATAGCCCATGTACTTGTCTGCCGTCGCCGTGAAGCCGTGGAGGAAATACAGGACCGGAAAGCGACGCTTTTTGGCCGTATCATAGCTTGGTGGCAGAATGATGTAGACGGCGCGATCCGGCGAATTTCCCTCCAGATTGCCTTCGACCGCGCGACTGTGAACGATCAGCTTTTCAACGCGCGCGAATGCGGGCGTCGCCATGAGTGCGCCAAGCGTGGTCAGAGCAAGAATGAGCTTGCGGGTGAAATTCATCAGTTCGCTCCAATCAATTCGCGGCCAATCAACATGCGGCGGATTTCGTTGGTTCCAGCGCCAATGTCGAGCAGCTTTGCATCGCGCATGAAGCGCTCCACCGGCCAATCCTTGGTATAGCCCGCCCCACCAAGTGCCTGCACGGCCTCACCCGAGACGCGGAAGGCATTTTCGCTTGCGAGAAGAATGGCGCCTGCAGCGTCAAAACGCGTCGTCTGCCCGGCATCGCACGCCTTGGCGACGGCATAGACATAAGAGCGCGCCGATTGCAGCGCGACGTACATGTCGGCGATCTTGGCCTGCATGAGCTGGAAGGCCCCAATCGGCTTGCCGAACTGCTTGCGCTCGCGAACATAGGGAATGACGACGTCCAGGCAGGCTTGCATGATGCCAAGCTGCAGCCCGGCAAGGACGACGCGTTCATAGTCCAGTCCGCTCATCAGCACGCCAACACCGCCATGCAGCGGGCCCATGATCTGCTCTTCGGGCACGAAACAATCGTTGAAGACGAGTTCAGCCGTCGGTGAGCCGCGCATCCCCACCTTGTCGATCTTCTGGCCGATGGAGAATCCTTCCATGCCCTTTTCAATGAGGAAGGCCGTGATGCCCCGCGACCCCGCCTCGGCGGAAGTCTTGGCATAGACGACGAGCGTATCGGCATAGGTAGCGTTAGTGATCCAGAATTTGGTGCCGTTGAGGCGGAAGCCGCCAGCCACGGGTTCTGCGCGCAACTTCATCGAGACGACGTCGGAGCCAGCGCCAACTTCGGACATGGCGAGAGAACCCAGATGCTCGCCCGAGATGAGCTTGGGCAGATATTTCGCCTTTTGCTCGGGATTTCCCCAGCGGCGGATCTGATTGACGCACAGATTGGAGTGCGCGCCGTAAGACAGGCCGATCGAGGCCGAGGCGCGGCTCACTTCCTCAACCGCAATCACATGCTCGAGATAACCAAGGCCAAGGCCGCCCCATTCTTCTTCCACGGTTATGCCATGCAGGCCGAGCGCGCCCATTTCAGGCCAGAGATCGCGGGGGAACCAGTCGTCCGCGTCAATCTTGGCGGCCAGCGGCGCGATGCGCTCATCGGCAAAACGCCCCGCGCTCTCGCGGATCATGTCGGCGGTTTCGCCAAGCGCAAAGTCGAAATGGGGTGTCGCGGGCATCGGTCTCTCCTTTGCGGCATGGCTAGCAGAGATGCGGATGCAGCAGAAATTGATATTGGGTGCGGATCATCATAGATAAAATTTATGATAGAGCGTTATTTGCTGCGATATTTCCTTGCAGTCGTCGAACATGGCAATTTCACGCGCGCGGCAGATGCCTGCGCGGTAACGCAGCCAACATTGT
>ENA-UOYA01001922-UOYA01001922.1-activated-sludge-metagenome-genome-assembly--contig:-NODE-1922-length-20900-cov-49.036124_pt1 | contig 20900 bp, 19 predicted proteins | sample MGYA00238163_ERZ764804 | MGnify/ENA primary metagenome ERZ764804 (study PRJEB28919, sample SAMN05720223) | activated sludge metagenome | isolation source: Anaerobic digester | place: Hong Kong... | reverse complement strand
CTTTTTCTACAAATATTATCGCTGCTACGCAGCTCAATGCGTCAATCGTCTTTTTAAAATATCCTCTATTGAATTTCATAGACACATTATCATATTGATTTCAGGTGCGTAGCACCGTTCTATTTGTAGAAGAAATCGTATCAATAAATTTTGTAGGTACAGCGTACCGAAATAATTACGGAATAAATCTGAAAGATGATTTTTAACCTTCAACAAAATTTTGAATAATAGCACACGTTTTTTCTCTGCGCCCATCTGCGGGTTCAATCTGCGAATATCTGCGAGAAATCATCTTTCTCTTTTCTCGCAGATCAACGCTGATTCTTTTCCATTAATAACGCTAATCCTCTGCGATCCTCTGCGTGAAATAATCCTTAAAATTCTCTCCCATTGAATTTCATGGACATATTGCATTCATTTGTTAGATTACGCTGCGCTGCAGCTCCGGATTTGTGTTATTACATTTTCTTTTTCTACAAATATTATCGCTGCTACGCAGCTCCATCCGTCAATCGTCTTTAGTCTTTAGAACATTTTGCTCATTGAATTTCATTGGCATATTAACAGGTTATTCACATTGGCATATAAATAACGTTCTTTTTGTAGCCATCGAAATCAATCTAACTACATTCCTTTGATTACCTCGGCCACTCTTTCAATATCTTCATCCGTCAATGTAGGTCCCGAAGGCAGACAAAGCCCGTTGTCGAACAACCGTCCCTCTGTATTGTCGCCGTAATAGGGACAATCGGCAAACACCGGCTGCAGGTGCATCGGCTTCCACAACGGACGCGTTTCGATATTTTCTTCTTCCATTTTCAAACGCAACTCTTCCCGAGTGAACCCGGTTTCTTGTGGATCGATGATGATGCACGTCAGCCAGTAATTCGAATTGAAATCGCTGTTAGGATTGGTATGAAAGGTAATTCCGGGCAGATCGTGCAGGAGCGTTCGGTACAGCTGATTAATTGCTCTCCTTCGGGCTATGTGATCTTCCAGCACATACATCTGTCCGCGTCCGATGCCCGCGCAAATGTTGCTCATGCGATAATTATACCCGATATGCGAATGCTGATAGTGTGGCGCGTTGTCTCGTGCCTGCGTGGCGAAGAATTTCGTCCGTTTCGCCTCCTCTTCGGTGCGGCACACCAGTGCACCCCCACCCGAGGTGGTAATCATCTTGTTGCCATTGAAGGAGAGGCAGGCAAACTCGCCAAACGTGCCGCATTTCTGTCCTTTGTATTCCGCCCCCAGCGCTTCAGCAGCATCCTCCAGCACCGGGATATCATATTCGTCGGCTATGGCCAAAATCTCATTCATCCGTGCCGGCATACCGTACAGGTGTACGGGAATAATCGCTTTCGGTTTCTTCTCCGTTTTGGCAATACGGTCTTCGATGGCTTCCCGCAGAAACCGGGGCGACATATTCCACGTATCCGGTTCGCTGCCTACGAATACCGGTTTTGCACCCTGATACGCAATCGGGTTGGCCGAAGCCGAAAAAGTAAAACTCTGGCAGATCACCTCATCACCCTGAGTTACCCCCAGCTGCACCAATCCCAGGTGAATAGCCGCCGTACCGGCACTCAGCGCCACAATATGTTTGTCCTCACCCAAGTAATTCTCTAGGTCTTTCTCAAAACCATCCACATTGGGACCCAGGGGCACCACCCAGTTCGTGTCGAAAGCCTCTTGTATGAAGTCCAACTCCTTTCCACCCATGTGAGCGAGAGAGAGCCAAATGCGTTGATTCATTATTATTCAATATTTTCTATAAGTAATTGGGCTTTTGTATTTAAATCGCCATGCTTTTCGTGCAATAGCTTGACTAATTTTTTTTCGTAATTCGACTTTATCTCGGGAACACGTTTTCGTAACAATACAATCCGCCCACACACACGATAAATGTCAATTCTTGGTTTATGAATCAATTCATTTAATGTATTCATGATTTGTCTTACCGCTTGTTCGAAATCAGAACCTTTTAATTCGACAAGGCGTAAAGTATCGTCGTCCCTTGTATATAATCCATAATCACATTTTTTCTCTTTTGGGCTTTTCATGATACCTTCATCAATCCTATACACTGCAATTTCCATATTGTGAATATTCTTTCCTTTGTATTTCGAATTACCTCCTTTCGGGTCTTTCAGCACAACAATTTTCCTCCTGTCTTTGCTCTCGATGTATGCATTGTCGTTATACTTCTCATCAAACTTCATACTTCAGATTTGTTAACTTATCAAATTCCCTATTTAGTTGACGCGATAGCTCATCTATCTTTTCCGCTCTGATTTGTTTTTCTTTTTCGTCGAGGATGGATGAGATTTTCCCATTTTTCACGAACCATGTGCCAACTTCATTAAAATCTACCCAATACTTTTGGGGAACAATTTTGATGGTTTCCTCTTTTTTTTGTTTCCCGACTTCTGCCGCATAAAGTAGATTGTTGAGCGAAGTCAGTATATAGGGACTATGAGTGGTAATAACCACACTGTGTCTTCGGTCCGTATTATTGACTGAATGCATGAGGTCATTCATCAAATCGCGTTGGGTAACAGGATAGAGATTTTCTTCGGGTTCTTCTAAAAAAATGGCAGAAAAATTAGGTTTCGTCATTTTTTCAATAATTCGGGCATACTCCTTCTCAATATCGAAATCTCGATTTTCTTTTTCCGATTCCAGCAATTTGCGAATCGAAGCGCCCAGTTTTTTGTTTGTCGTTAGGTCTTTAATACTTATCTTTTCTTTTTCTTCGTAAATCCCTTTTGTCACAAACTTCATGATTACTGAAAGCGGTATTAACGACTGCAGGCCGCTCGATGCATTCGTAAAATCGATCTCGTTCTTTTCTTCCACGATCACCCTGTCTTTGCTATCCTGTTTATTGAAGAAGTATTTTGCTTTCAGATTCAAGATTTGCAAAGGCTGCTCGGCATAATATTTCCGAGCCTCCTCCCAGTCGGCCATGAAACTGTGAATGTTGTTATCCTCCAGTTTCACTTCAAACCAATTGGGGATGGAAGCCACTATGTTCCTTTCGGCAGGAATATAAATCAGTTTCGGCCGGATATAGTCCAGTCGGTTTTTCCATTCAAAGTTGAAACTTTCGTCTCTTTTCACAAAAGAAAACTTCATGACATTGGTTTCGTATTCAATCGATGAATCTTCAGTGAAATACCCTTTCAACTTATGAAAAACGATCAGATTCGATTCGAAGTTTCCCTTTTTCCGAAAATAATCGGGTGATTGAGCGGTCACAATTTCCTTTTCAGCCCAAGCACAATAACAGGCAATCTTGCTGATGGTGCTTTTGCCCGAACTTTGCAAGCCAATAAGCACATTTATTCTTTTCAGCTCGATAGAAACATCCTTGATTGGTCCTATGTTTTTTATGATTAAATGTTTCATTAGACAACTGCTTTTATCGCAAAACTAATCAATTATTTGATAAAATGCTGTTTTGATAATTACTGGTTTGATTACATTTTCTTTTCTCTTATTCCCACATAGGACAGAGAGAGCCAAATACGATTAGTTTCCATCCTTTAGTATATCTTAATGATAGTAGCTCCCCATGAATATCCCACACCGAACCCTGCTAAAAGGATGTTTCCTCTCAGATTGTTTTTTTTCATTTCTTCATACATCACGATAGGAAGGGTAGATGAAACCGTATTTCCTACTTCACTCATAAAATAGGGGAATTTCGATTCTTTTATTTTCAGTTTTTTTCGCAGATAGCTCAACATGAATTTATTGGCCTGATGAAAGATAAAAGAATCTACTTCCTCGAATGAAATGTTGTTTTTCTTTAATGTATCTTCTATTAGAGGTGGTACCGCTTCAATGGTGAAATTGAATATTTCCGAACCATTCATATATAAATGATCGGTAGATATGGGATTACCATTTTGATCAAACTTTAAATCATTGGCTTTTTCGCGATTGCGCAATTCTGTCATCGATAGCCTCCCGAAGAAATCGGGGAGACATATTCCATGTATCCGGCTCGCTGCCCACAAATACCGGTTTCCCCCCTTGATACGTAATCGGGTTAGCCGATGCTGAAAAGGTGAAACTCTGGCAGATCACTTCATCGCCCTGCGTCACCCCCAGTTGCACCAGCCCCAGGTGAATGGCTGCTGTTCCCGCACTCAATGCTACTACGTGCACCCCCTCACCCAGAAATTCCTGTAAATCTTCTTCAAACCCATCCACATTGGGACCCAACGGCACCACCCAGTTCGTGTCAAATGCTTCCTGTATGAAGTCCTGCTCCTTTCCTCCCATGTGAGCAAGCGAAAGCCATATACGTTCTTGCATATTATTGTAAATTGAATTTCTATTAAATGATTATGAAATTGATAATTGTTTAATCACTTTGCAACGATTGCCGGCGGCCAATACGTTATCTGGAATGTCTTTGGTTACAACAGAACCTGCGCCGATGATGCACCATTTCCCGATTTTCACGCCCGGAATAACGATTGCTCCTGCACCAATCCATGTCCCTTCGCCAACCGTAACGTTTCCACAAAGTGTAGCATGGGGAGAGATGTGTACAAAATTGTCTATTTTGCAATCGTGATCTACCGATGCTCCGGTATTGATGATACAATGCCTGCCGATTTCGCTACACGATTGAATGATGGCACCCTGCATCACTACTGTCCCTTCTTTTATTGAACAGGTATCCGACAAAACAACTGAAGCATGAACAGCAGTTTCAAAACAAACATCACCCAACCGTTCCACTATTTTTTTACGCGTTTTATTATCGCCAATACTGATTATTAGCGGTGACAAATTACCTAAATTGTGAAATACCTTATATCCCAACAATTCGTTGATTGAAGGATTATCGTCTATCAGTCCGAGAATATTTTTCTCTTGCGATTTCAGGATATCGATGATGACTTTTGCGTGGCCGCTTGCACCGTATAAATACATGTTTCTTTATTTGTTGTTACTTATGGAGGATAGTTCACGTTGCATGGTGGGAGAGTTTCCTTGAAATGGTTCCATTGTTGTGTTGGTTTCCGAATTGATTCCTTCGCGTTTAAATACCTTTTCAATGGTCTTTAAAAGGATTTTAATGTCCAAAGATAGCGAAAGATGATCAACGTACCATACATCGTGTTCAAATTTCTCCTGCCAACTGATCGCATTGCGGCCGTTTACCTGTGCCCAGCCGGTCATTCCCGGGCGCACTTCGTGGCGGCGGCGCTGCACATCGTCATACAGGGGTAGATATTGTACCAGCAGCGGACGAGGTCCAACCAATGCCATATCCCCTTTCAGCACATTGATTAATTGTGGCAACTCGTCCAACGACAGCGAACGTATAATTCGTCCAATTTTGGTCAACCTTTCGCTGTCGGGCAACAGATTTCCGTTTTTATCCCGTCGGTCGTTCATTGTTTTGAATTTGATCACCTTGAAAATCTTTTCACCCTTTCCCGGCCGCTCTTGCAGAAAAAATGCCCCCGCTCCCTTGTTGGCAATCGACAGCCAAATCCACAACAACAGGAACAGAGGGCTTATGATGATAAATCCTATCAGAGCGATTACAAAATCGAACAGGCGTTTAAAAAAGTGTCGGTACATAACTCAAATAATACTGTCTGGTTTATGAAAGAGCAAAAGTTAGATAAACCCAATTGAGTGGTTTTGTTCGTCTTATCAATAAAGTGAGCAAATTGGAATTAAAAATCTTTCAGATCCAAGTACTGCGATTATAGATAAAACCAGACTAATAATTTCCATAATTATCCCAGTTGTTCAATGCATATATTCTCATACCATTATTGGGTGCATAGAATGGATATATCTCCAGAAATTTCTTTTCAGCCTCATAGAAATCGTCAGGAAGCAGACCTTATATATGATGGATCGGGAACATCCACCAAATTCAATATTAAGTGACTGTCTCTTTCTGCAATCAAATACTCCGGATGATCTTTAGGGGCTGACCTTCCCACATAACGCAATGCATTTCTGTGATAGGGTTCTTTACAAGCATGAATAACATACCATCCCTTCAAATCATACGATAGGAATTTATAGTCATCATCAGAACCGATAAATAAATTCGGGTAAATCTCTTCCATGGATCTAAGTTTTTTGCATTTCAGAATGTGAACAGTTGAAATAAGATTTAGTTAAACGACAATTCATCAAGGTACTTATTGACTTGTGAGATGGAGTAGAACTCATCCATAAAACTTCGAGTAGCAAAGTTTACATTCCTAAAATCAATCTTTACATCTTTCAAATTTTGATTCTGAATCATATCATAAAGATTTTTCACCGCGATTCTCGATTTCAAATCCCGGCCAATACATACAGCGATATCTATGATATTATCTCTCATATTGTAAAATTACAACATTATTGTCATTCAACAAAACGAATATAATTAAATCCCTCGTTTATATAAGCTATACGCATAGCTACTATCGTACCATTCCAGGTTGCGATGTCGGGTGGACTTGCAAACTTTTTGTCCCAGCAACGTTAGTAACGTTCATTATTATTTCCTCAATTTCAGAAATAATTTTAACTGATGAGTCTGCTACGAAAAGTCTTTTTTGCTAAAAGTGTTTAAAAACAAACCTTGATTTTTAGTGACTTGTAACCCATCAAAATCTGGTTTCGGGGTTTTCGGAGCAGACTCAACTGATTAAGTATTAAAAGTTTTTTGTTGCACAATATGCTTTAACTGAAATTTTTGCTGCAATATACAAAAGAAGCACCAATGCTGGGGCTATTATCGATGGTGGCATTCCTACAGCAGGAGCAATCCATGTTGCCAATGAAGATACTACGCCAGGACCCAATAATTTACCTGATGACAAAAGCTTCTCTTGTTCTTCTTTATATGAAGAATGACCACAAATAAATTTATCAAATTCATCTTTTAATCTATTCCAGTACATCTTTTGGTTAACCCTATTGGAAGTATCTCCACCAAATGTAGCTGTTTGAACTGGTCCCATCGCAGTAATCCACTCCTCAGCCGCCTTTTCTTCACCATATCTTTCTACTAATTGCTCTAATACAGATTTCTGATATGGCTTTAATACTTCATACCAATCTTCTAATGGTTTTTTTTCTATCTCAATCATAGCATTTCCCTTATATGATCAGCGGATATACAGTAAGAAGTTTGATTTAGTTCGTATGGATTAATACCTGCAATATTTACACCTGAATCAGGTGCATATGTACCGATTAGTAAGCCAAGGATATCACCATTCATAGGATTAAAAACTAATGAACCCGATTGTCCAGGTCGTGTTTGCAAGTTTAATGTAGCGTACTTTGCTTTTATGCCAGACGATTCAAGTAACATCTTCGCTCCAATTTCTGTCTCGTGATATGTTAGCACTCTCCGTCCCATTACACAATGAGGAAAACCAAAAATTCCAATTCTTTCTCCTACTTTTATATTGTCTAATGAACTTATAGGAGGAGTCATAATTAGACCACTTTGTTCTATTTTTAAAATTGCTAAATCTGTAATAGGATTTATTTCTAATACTTTCGCATTAGCATATTTACAAGTATTATCAGACACATCTTGATACTGATTTATATTTGAAATATGTGGTAATAGCATGACCAGATTTTCATATTCATTTCCAATAACGTGTCTAGCAGTAGCAATTCTATAATCATTGGATACAAAAAAACCGGAACCTAACATTGTTACAATACTATTGTCGGCCTTTTTGCCTATTACTACAACAAGTTGAGAAAAATCAATCATTTTATTATTTTATATAATTTGTTCGAATTCATAATTATCCGGAATACTTAGACTTACAAATGCTTCAATAGATGTATAGGCAAAAACGATATAAGTTTTTATTACTTATATGTAGTTGCGTAGGATTATTGATTTATTAATCAAAGCAACTTCTCGATCTCCTTTGACACTATTTAGTGAATGATTATGTAGATTGGGGTTTATTTCATGAACAACTGTTAATGATTTGAAGTATTGATACAATTATCTGTTACAACTTACTTAATATTGCTGATGTATGAGGATATGTTCTTGGGTTTTCATAAGCAATGTCAGTAATGATACTAATCAATACTTTAATGATATCACTTTTTATCTCTTTCTTCTTTAGACGTTTATGTAAATTTTTAAGAACCTTGCGCATTTGCTCTCTTGTTTTGAGTTTGGTACCATAGACCAATTTCGATTTGAAAGTTTTGAAAATTCTTTCAGCAATACTAATTAAAATTCAAAACAGGTTTTTCTGAGAAAATAATCAACTTCTTGCACGCTCTGGTTATGGCAACATAAAAATGCTTGTAACTGTCAAACTGGTGTGCATTGAGTATAACGACCGTATCAAACTCAAGCCCTTTTGTTAGTAGAGTTGTACCCAAACATTTACCGTAGATCTTTCTCCCCACATGCCTTAGCCTGTTTTTCTGCTGTTTCATGGCCTCATATACTGTGATCTTTTCTATGACAGCAGTATTTAAGGCTCTTAATATACTGTTTAGCAATTCAACCCTCAGACTCCTTAATCTTAAATCATCTTTCATAAATTGGATTATATCGTATAATCCATTTACAGACGGTGCATTAAAAAAGCTATCAAGCAAGTTTTTTAATTTGAGGTAATTATCTCTGTTCGGGTTGGCCTTTCTAATCAATCTATTCTTACTAAACCATTTCTTCAATTCTGTTTTGTTGAATAATTTTGTAAAAATGCTCTCATTGAGCTCTTTTATTTTTTGCGGAAAATCATTAATTGTTTCTACAATTCTGTCTATCTGAATACACACATCATAGTGATCCTTTTCATCTATTGCTTCCAACAATGTAAGTTGGCGTTTAAAGTCGATTCTTGCCTTTAATCCTGCTCTTGACTCTATACTACTGCTTGTGAAAACATTTGGTACAAGAATAAGTAAACTTTCCAGTTCTTCTAAATGACGATCATTGGTGATTATTCCCCTTACATAACTGGAATAATCAGTATTTGGGTTATAAATATCTTTCTCTGGAAACTGATAATAAAAAAGCCCTTTCTTATGAAAATTATTCAAGTCAATTTCCTTGTTTTCAGAATCCAAAACAGTGCGTATTTCTTTTAAACACTCCCCCAACTCATTGTTGTTACCCTCTTTTCTCCATCTCCATGGTGTATCAAGTGATAGTTGATATTCAATATCCTTCAGATCGTGATCAATATCTACCAGAGTACCATTAAAATTAAATATCCCCTGCATCGGATCTCCCAAAATGTGCGTCGGCAATACTTCTGCTAATGCCATGATCATGTTGTGCTGACTCTTACTACAATCTTGATATTCATCTACAAACAATCCATCGTATGAGCATTTGACAATTCTTTTAACCGACTCCAAATTAAAGAGCGCTATTGCTTTCTCAACAACGGCTTCAAAATATTGCTTGTTTTCTTGTGGTGGTAAATTGCTGTTATTACAAAGAGACAACACATACTTTTGAGCAAACCCACAGATTGTGTTAATATGACATTTAGATGAATCTATTTCCAGCTCTTTCAATTTCTCGTTAATTGAAGCAATACCTGCATTAGTATGAGTTAGGATTAACTGTTTTTGATTATCAGGACAATACTTAATGCACTCAGCAAGAGTATATGTTTTTCCATATCCTGCAGGGGCTTTCAATAAGCTTTTTTCAGCCGATATGAATTCCAAATAATTCATTTTCCATCTATCCAAGACATCAATTCCTCATACTGATACTTTAAGCGCTTATCATCCATCTCACTTAAAGAATCAAACCAAATACGGCCTATTTCCTCACCATGTTTGATTTTTTTGAACCATCCATTAGCTTTTTTATCTCCTTTAGCTTTATCCCCAATTAACCTTCGAGTTTCAGTCGAGTCTTCCAGTGAATCTATTTTATCAACAGAAAGTTGTGCAGATATATTTTGTGCTCCCTTTAATTCAATTGCATATTCTAATAATTCTTGTACTTTGCCCCAGGGAAGATCATTAAAAACTTGTTGCTCAATAGCGTTACCTCGATCGCAATCAACAACTTTAATACCCTTTTCTTGCAATAAAGTCTTCTTACTATTTATGTCCGGATTATCAGAATCACAAAAAGCACAGACATCAAAACCTGCATTTTTGAAATGAAGACAATAATCAACAAAGTTATTACCAGTGCCATCTACCAAAGAGATACCATTTAACTCCAGGTTATCGTATCCATTGTTAATTCTATGGTTATTTAATGCCCTGCAAATTCCAACCTCAGTTTCACCTTCACAAACAATCAGTCTCTTCGCAAAAAAAGCATTCGGGTTATTTCTGATACAGCCCTGAAAATTATCATTGAAAGAAAATAATCCACTTCGATTATCGTTTTTCTTCAGGAAAATATCTTTTGCCTCAAGCTCTACAATGACATTATTTGAATGAGTTGTAATAAATATCTGTCCTTGGTTATTCTGTTTAAGCCGATTGACCAGAAACTTCACCCTGTCGGGCTCCAATCCCTGCTCTATTTCATCAATCAGTATTATTCCACCCTCATATTTAATAAGATCTAATTGAATAGCAATTGACAAAAGTCTTCTTGTACCTTTTCCTTTTAATCTAAACGGGATGTTAGATTCATCGTGCAGAGTTATACTCCCCTCTTTAACAAGAAGATTCTTAAAGTCAATCAATACTTTCAGTTCATCCACTGACAACCCCAGGCTGAGTGCAGATTTTTGAATGCTCTTTACTATATCACTAAAAGAAGCAAAAGCCTCAGTATTATTTATATTATCATATGCTTTCCTGTTAGCATCTACTATTATTCTGTCGGTATCGATATCATCATGGTTTTTCTTCAATAAAGCATATAATGGTGAACCCTTACCCCAGGAGAAATGTCTATCTATATAATCTGAAACAAGGAACACGTTGAATTTTGCTCTGTCTCCAGCACTTATTTCAATATTATCCTGATCTTTCCTATCATTGACAACATACCAAGTGGGTTCCAAATCTTCGTGGACAACCAGTCTGATAGTTAAAATATCACTGCAACCAGATTCCTCTTCCGAAAAATAATCTACAATCTCATTATCGGGGTTTAAAATTCTCTTATATAACCCAAATTTAGACTCACTTAGCAGCTCAGGCGGTAAATCTTGTAAACTAACCTCAATAACAATGGGTTTAGTTGTATCACCATTATGAAAGTCGGTATCATAAAATCGGTAATCCCATCTTGGTGACAATACCGCATGTATAGCATCTAATATCGTTGTTTTGCCGGAGTCTCCTCTGCCAATCAAACATACGAAGAACTGGTTATTGAATACGTGCTCAAAATGTTCAATACCCCTATAATTGTATATTTTTAATGTGTGAATTCTTGACATCTCTTACCAAATTTATAGTCATCATCAGAATCAATAAATAAATTCGGGTTAATCTCTTTCATAGATCTATATACAACGATAATGCATTCTGCCATTCCAATTTCACCATTTCACTATTTAGACTATTATTAGAAACGAAGAAGAAAAACAGTTTACATTGGGTCAAACCATCATTCATTTTGTCAATTATACCATCACCGGGTTGAATTGACCAAGAATCATAGAAAACATTTTCTTGTCCAAAAATATCTCTATCTTTGAAGTTATGTGAAAGAAAGATCATAATATAAAAATATTTCCTTCTGTTGTGCTTGTCAATAAAGCATTAGAGAAGACTATGAAAAATATTGTGCCGAAAAGTACACCAATTTAAGACATAAGCGCCTATATCTTTTCGTCCTTTCCCGGCCGTTCCTGCAGAAAAAAAGCCCCCGCTCCCTTGTTGGCAATCGACAGCCAAATCCAAAGGATTAAAAACAGCGGACTCAGAACAATCAAACCCACCGAAGCAATTATGAAATCAAATATGCGTTTAAAGAAGTGTCTGTAAAGCATTTTTCAAATTGATCTTGGTTTATTTTTTTATTGCGCTGTAAGAGATATCTTTACATTGTCGGTATCAAGATATTGAATACCTCCTCTGAGGACCGATTTTCATATTTAAAATACTTGCAAAAGATTGTCTTTTTTTGTAATCAACGTAATTTTGATATAAATATGATTTTACTCTTGCTTTAATTATTTGCATCGCAACAGAGTTTTTTTCATATTTTTTTACAATTTTCTGCAGTTCGCCTTTTGATAAATTTCCATAATATGAGTTTATGCTAAATGTCACAATGTCTGCTGCAGGAGTATTGATCTTTTGAGCAGCATCAATGAATAAGTCTTTTAAATCTTTTTGTCCAACTGAATGTATTACTTTTCCAAAAACACCTAAACATATTTGTAACGAAACGAGTTGAAAAAAATCATTAACTTTATCCTCAACTTGTTTACGAGTATCAGTGTCATCTATTCTATTTGATAAGGATTCTATAAGACTCTCTTTTGTTTCAGATAATGTTTTTCCAAAAAAACTAATTGTACGAAATGCTGTATTGTATAATTCAACTATCATACTTATCAACTGATTTGTTGGAATTGAACCTTTTCTGTTTTTTATAATTTGGCCAACTATTTCTAATGCCCTAAAAGCTTGGAAAAAAGGCATCATGAATTTTCTAAATCCTTCATCATCATTTATTTCATGAGTTTCTTTTTTATTTTTTTCTCTTTCTCGCTCACGTTGATCTTCAGATTCAAGCATTTTATTTCTTGTTTCAATAGGATCACTTGTGCTTTCAATAATGTCGGAACTTATTTTCTTGACAATGTCTTTAATCATACTAAAAAAATTATCATCTAGTTCCAATGTTATTGGTTCAATATTCTCAAAAGGCGCCATTGCAGTAAATGTTGCTTCATCAATTAAAAAATCATCCTTAGTATGATGAGCAATAAAAATAAGGATTTTTGCATTTTTCTCTATATGTAAATTTTCACACAAGTATTTTATTTCACTTTTTCCTTCTTCTTTTCCTATTATATCAGCAAGTTTACGTGCAACAAGAAAATAGTAAATATATTCGTATAAAAATTTCCATTCGTCATCTTGAATAGTTATAAGCATCGAATTGAGAAGTGCGTTTTTTAAACGATCAAATGAAAAGCTAACATGATATTCTTTCTTATAATCAACAAAAAACTGTTCCAACAAGGATTCACTGAAGACATTTTGATTTGATTTGTATAAATAAAATGCAAATTCAGACAAAAAATTAAAGAAAGTATCAATATATTCATTTTCAACATTTGCTTTTTTTGAAAGTGCAATATGAATTAATGAGTGATAGCAATAACCATATGAAGTTTGTTCGTAATTTATGGGCTTAGCGTACACAATTGTTTGTAAAATAGATAAAACAAAAACTGGATACGGTGGCATAAGCCTATCTCCCAAGACTGTTTGCACTTGCATAAAAGATTGCCTGGTCTTATCAAGTAAATATTTTTCTGTAATTGTTGAATCAGACGTACTTAATTTATGATAATTTTCGATTAATTGAGTTCTCTTTTTGTATCCCAACGGTTTTAAATTAAAAACAACTAGATCTTTAAATTCTACTTCAATTGGCGAAATTAAACCATATAATGAATTAGTGGTTATGATAACTTTTCCAAATCTATTTTCCAGGTCTTTTATTATTTTTTTTATTGTTTTTGTATTAAGATTTAAATCTTGTAAATTATCTAATAGTGCAGTTTTGTGTGATTTGTCATATTGCAAATATTTTTCAAAATCATAATCCGTTCCATCATATTGTTGTTTAAAAGCATTTTTTAATACTTTATCAATATCGGAAGACTTAAATAATTTGCAATCCATAAACAATGGATATTTTTCTGCTTCTATAAATTTTCCATACAGCATAAACAGAAGACTAGTTTTTCCGGATTGATTTTCACCTTCAATGATACAAGTCGAAAAACTTGTTTCTGTTATTAATTTTTCAGAATCATAAAACGAATCAATATCATTATTATTGACTTCAATTTTTTCTAAATCAGGGAATACATATAAATCAGATAATTTAACATTAGGATTATTCTCAATTGATATAGGGAGTTTTAAAACATTTAGTTCTTCTAAAAAATCATTTTTATGTCTAAAACTTTTATATTCGAAACCATCACCATTTAGCTGGAACTCATTGGATGTTTTAGGCGAGTATATATCGATTTCCCAATTGAATTGTTTAAGCCGTCCAATATTATTTGCTATATCAATAAGCAAAAGTTGGAAACCGGAATTTGAAGAATCATTATCTTGCAATATTTTACCGGAAAAATATAATGTTTCACGGTTGGACCATAATTCTTTGGATTTTTTATGTTCCTCTTCATGTTCATGACCGCATAGAATAATAGAACTTATATCCCCTAAAAAATTTTCTAATTCTTTTCTATTATTTTGTTCTCCGTTTGGTGTGAACCAAAAAATTGGATGATGAAGAACAGATATATTTATTTTACCTTTTTTTAACTCATGTTGATTATTGAATTTTTTCACCGGGAAGAACAAATTATTTGTTTCAAACTTTTGAGACATCCATGCTGTATTTAAGCAGTTAAAACATATACTGTTATTTTCCCATTCATCGTAAATCTGATAAAAAAGTTTATTATTTGGAGAATCATTTAGCTCATTGTGAAAATCCCAAAAATCATCTTGTACAGTTAAACAAATATCAATCACACTGTTATCGTTACCTATCGTATCATAACTGATTGTCTTTAATGAGTTTTTACGTAGTTGATTATCATAATTAAAATTACAATCGTGATTGCCTGGCACTAAAATGTATTTGATTGAAAGATTTGTATTAATATTTTCAAGTTTAAGTTTCAAAGCTTCAAGAAAATCTTTAGCACTCTTATAATTTTCTTGAATTCCTTTATCGATAATATCTCCGGTTATAACGAGAAAAACTCTTTCAAGATCAATAATGTCTGATTTAACCGCATCAATAATTTTATCAATTCTATTAAAAATAAAATCGTTTTTAGATTTAATATGTAAATCCGTTAAATGCAATATTCCTATATTCATGATATTATAATTTTTTTGAGACCCGTTTTCGGTTATAACCATAAAATTATTTTATAGACGCAAGCTATCTGTATTTATTTGTAGTTAAGTGAACGTATCCACCGCCCAATCGTTGTCAATCTTTCACTGTCGGGTAACAGATTGCCGTTCTCGTCACGCTTGTCGTTCATCGTCTTGAACTTAATCACCTTAAAAATCTTTTCGTCCTTTCCCGGCCTTTCCTGCAGAAAAAATGCCCCCGCCCCCTTATTGGCTATCGAAAGTCCAGTCCAAAGGATTAAAAACAGTGGACTGAGGATAATTAAGCCGACCAAAGCGATTATGAAATCGAAAAAACGTTTAAAGAAGCGTTTATATAACATTTTCAAAATGATTCATGATGATTTGATATGATTTTTCCACGGTGTAATTGGCTTTCAAAAACGCATACCCTTTTTCACCCATTTCTGTAATCAGCTTTTTATCACTGCAGAATTTATCCAGCAAGGAATTAAATTTCTCAAGATTACCGTTTTCCGTCCAAAAACCATAGCCGTTCTGTTCGGCAATTTTGCCGATATCTGTATTCGTATCTGTAGCCATCAATACCGGAATTTTATGTTCCAAATATGATAGTAATCGCGAAGGGTAATTGGGTATCGTAAAACGCGGATCCAAAAAAATCAGTCCCACATCACCCGTTTGCACCACCTTATCATATTCTTCTTTGGGTAATTCAGATAAGAGCAACGCATTGGAAGGACGATTAACATTAAACCAGTTTTTTATCTTCGTAAATTCAGTCCCTGATCCTACTATCAGGAAAATACGGTCGGTTTTACCGTTGTTGCTTTCCAATACCCTTAACAAAAAATCCAATCCCTGAGGTTTCCCCAAATTGCCCCCATATACAAATAAGGTAGGCTCCGAAGGAATATTGTGCTTTTTCTTTATTATTTTCTTTTCATCGTCAGAAAGAGTGTTTGCTATTTTCATTTTGATGCTGTTGGGGCAAACTTCAACTTTTAATGGCGAAATAGATTTGTTGTGTTTTAGAATAAATTTCACATTGGCTGGCGACATGCAACCAATATAATCCGAAACTTCATAGAGTTTTCTTTCCTTACGACTGAAAAAACGATGCAACAAACCGCCTTTTCTAAACAATCCGATATCTACTGCATTCTGAGGAAAAATATCTTTCAGCAATAAGTAAGACTGGGCTTGATATCGCTTTTTTATATTTTTTACCACTTTAGAAAACGTAATAGGTGGTGTAGAATAGAGGACCAGATCAAAGTCTATATCAGAGAAATATTTTTTTATGGCAGAATAAAATTGGTATTCTATAGCCAACGTACCAATTCCTTTTTCTATGAAATTGGTCTTTTGAAGGTTGAATGTCTTTACTTTTAAAAGTGTAATGTCGTTTTCTTTTTTTAAAAAAGTGGATGATTTGTATTTTCTTTCAATTGGACTAACAATATAAACCTCGTGACCCTTATCTCTAAATTCTCGCATTAGATCCGTATAGATTCCTGAGGCGTTTAAGTCTGTAATATGAGAAATAGTCAAAAATAAAATGTTCATTGCAGCTTATTCTCCCCACACAACTCTTTTGATATAATCGATATATGAAATAATGATGCGCACCACTTTGTCGCTTACGTTGGGCATGGAATAATCGGAAACGGGACGAAAGAATTGTTGATGCGTTGATTCGTTGATTTGTAAGATCGTTGATGCGTTGATGCGTTGATGCGTTGATGCGTTGATTTGATTGGTGCCTGTAATTTGATATTGCAACTGAATAAGTCCCTGCATCACACGTTCGGGATTCAGCCCCACCATCATCACCGATGCCTCTTCCATCGCTTCGGGGCGTTCGTGCGCTTCGCGGATATTCAGTGCACGGAAATTCAAAATGGACGATTCTTCCGATATGGTTCCGCTATCGGACAACACGGCATACGCATTTATCTGTAACCAATTGTAATCACTAAACCCCATCGGTTTCATCAGCTGTACCAACGGATGAAAACGCACCTGCTTTTCTTCAATCATTTTTCGCGTTCGCGGATGAGTGGAAACAATCACGGGAAAACCATAGTGTTCCGCAATCAAATTGAGAATTTCCACCAAATGAAAGAAATTCTTTTCCGAATTGATGTTTTCTTCCCGGTGCGCCGAAACGACAAAATATTTTTCTTTTTCAAGTCCCAATTGCTCCAAAACCGGGGATTGTTGAATTTTCGGCAGGTAATGCATCAGCACCTCATACATCGGACTGCCCGTTTTGATGATCCGGTCGGCCGGCAGTCCTTCCCGCAGCAGATATTCCCGAGCAATGGAGCTATACGTCAGGTTTATGTCCGCAATATGATCCACGATTTTGCGGTTGCTCTCCTCCGGAACCCGCTGGTCGAAACAACGATTGCCCGCTTCCATGTGGAAGATGGGGATGTGACGCTTCTTGGCTGCAATAGCGCAAAGGCACGAATTGGTGTCGCCCAATACCAGAAAGGCGTCGGGATGTTCTTTTTCCAGCACCGGATCGATGTTGATGAGAATTTGTCCCGCCGTTTCGGTGGCATTCTTTCCTGCCGCATTCAAAAAGTAGTCCGGTTTGCGGATTTCCAAATCGTTGTAAAATATTCCGTTGAGTTCGTAATCGTAGTTTTGTCCCGTATGCACCGTCACGTGCTCTATGGCTTCCGATTCGTCCAGCTTGGCCATGACGCGCGAAAGGCGAATAATCTCAGGGCGTGTTCCTACGACGGTAAGTACTTTAAGAGGTTTTACTGTTGATTCGTTGATTTGTTGATTTGTTGATGAGGTCATGGGATGCTGTTTATTCGTTGATTCGTTTATTCGCGTAACGCGTAACGCGTGATCTGTGACGCGTGATCTGTGACGCGTGATCTGTGACGCGTGATCTGTAACGCGTGATCTGTAACTCGTGATCTGTGACGCGTGATCTGTGACGCGTGATCTGTAACGCGTTACTTGTTACTCGTTACTCGTCACTTGTTACGCGTTACGCGTTTCTCTTTACTCGTTCTTTCCCGAGAAGGTATTGCCAATATTATCAAAAACATATCGGACCACTCTTTCGAGTAGCTCCACATCACGAATATGGTAGCGTTGCACCGTATCACGCAGAATGATGGAAGAATAGATATCGTAAACAATCTTATAGGCACTCTCCTCGTTATACTCGGCGATGTGAATGGCAGGAAAACCGCCTAAACGCAAATAACGGACAAATGCCTCTTTATTTTTATTGAGTTCTTCTGATTTGGAAAAACTTGAATGAAAACGTAGATATTCCTTGAATGAAAGTGTGAATATCGGTATTTCAACATATCGACCGGCAAGAAAAGTGGCCAATTCTGAAGATAGCAAATGAGAATTTGAACCCGTAAGATAAATATCGACATTAAAATCGACCAACAAAGAATTCACGCATTTTTCCCAATTTTCCACTTCCTGAATTTCATCCAGTAGCAGATAATTTTTTTCATTAGAGACTGCTAATTTGGAAGCAATATAATTATACAGGTTTTCGGCCGTTCGGAGATCGGCATAAATAAAGCTTTCAAAATTAACATAGACAATATGTTCCGGTAATGTACCTTTAGCGATTAATCTCTCTTTGAACAGGATCAAAATAGATGATTTCCCGCTTCGTCGAATACCTGTGATGATTTTTACAAACGGCTTGTCTATAAAATTTTCCAATTGCGCTATGTAAAAATCTCTTTCTATCATATTAAAATAAGTTTCGGGCTACAACCACAAATATATATCATTTTTTATCATTTTTCGGGTTACAACCATAAAGTTGATTTTTTATTGTTTATTCGTTGATTTGTTGATCTGTTGATTTGATAATTTGGCAATTCCAAAATTTATTGATTTTCTGCGAATAAACGAATCAACGCATCAACATTTTCTTTCGTATCAACGTATCAACGCATCAACAAATCAACATTTTTCACACTTTCAAAAAGAACGTATCCGGCTTGTCGGGGTCAAATATCTCGTTTGCCCACATGATGGTCACCATGTCTGTATCGCCCAGGTTCTCGATATTATGCGTATAACCAACCGGGATATCCACCACTTCCAATTTATCGCCCGATACGTAATATTCATATACCTTTTCTTCGTCGATTTTCCGGAAACGGATCACCCCTTTGCCGTAAACCACCAGAAATTTTTCGTTCTTGGTATGATGCCAGTGGTTTCCTTTGGTAATGCCCGGTTTGGAAATATTCACCGACACTTGACCCCGATCGGGCGATTTCAGAAATTCCGTAAACGAACCCCGTTGATCGACATTCATTTTCAACGGATAAGAAAAATCGTTTTCGGGCAGATAACTTAAATAGGTGGCATACAATTTTTTGGTAAAAGCATCCCCCATGTCGAGCACCTGAAAATTTCGGCGACTTTCACGAAACGAATAAATCAATTCGACGATTTCGCCCAGCGTAATCTTATATTCCACCGGTACCTTACAATACTTTCCTTCTCTCGTGGGATTTCCTGCCAATGCCGAAATCAGCTCATCCACCACATCATCGATATAAACCAACGTCATCATCACGTTGGGATCGTTTACCCGTATCGGCAAGTCGTGGGCAATATTGTGGCAAAAAGTGGCTACGGCACTGTTGTAATTCGGTCGGCACCATTTGCCGAAAACGTTCGGGAAACGATAGACAAATACCTTCGCTCCTGTTTCTTCGCCATACCGAAACAGCAGTTCTTCACCCGCCTTTTTGGAAACACCGTAAGGATTATCCAGCTCGGCTTGAATGGACGAAGCAAGCATAACAGGGCATTTATTGTCGTATTTCTGCAACGTATCCAGCAGAACCGAAGTGAATCCGAAGTTCCCTTCCATGAATTCCGACTGCTCTTTCGGCCGATTCACTCCCGCCAAGTGAAAAACGAAATCGGCTTCCCGACAATATTCGTCCAATAAACCGGGATCGGTATCTACATCGTATGCAAAAACAGTCAAATCAGAAGAAATTCGCTCCTCTTTGGCTTTTCCTTCTTTGATGTTGTTGAGCTGCGCTATCAGGTTTTTGCCGATAAACCCTTTGGCGCCGGTGATGAGGATGTTCATTCTTGTTGATTTGTTGATTCGTTGATTCGTTGATTTGTTGATTTGTGCGGAAGCTTAATCTTCATTTCGTTTTAAAATGCTCTTTTTCAATGCATTCAATTGATTGGAAATTTTTAAGATAGAAGGTTTCAGCAATTCTAATTTTGCCTCGTCGATATACTTTAAATCCATTGCTATGATTAATTGACAATAGACTTCGGTCAATGAACCATAAGCAACTTCGATAAAGCGGATTTGTTCTTTTGGCGAAAATCGGCTAACCCCTTCCGCAATGTTTGAAACTACAGATACTGAAGCTCTCTGTATTTGATTACTCAATCCATATTTTTCTGTAATAGGAAACAATTCTGTCAATATATAAATTTCTTTTACTAATGTACGTGCTTCCTGCCAAACATCCAATTTCTCAAAAGAATATACGAAATCCATATTTTTATTGTTGATTTGATGATTTTACTTACTGTTTATGCGTTGATTTGACGAAGAAAGATTTATCAATTATTGACTTGCTTTCCATTAACTGTATTGTTGATTTGTTACGTATCAACGCATCAACGAATAAACAAATAAACAATTTACCACGCGTTACTTGTTACTTGTTACTCGTCACTCGTTACTTGTCACTCGTTACTTGTCACTCGTTACTCGTCACTCGTCACGCGTTACTATTAAAATTCCATTAACAAAAAATCTGAAATGTGGACATGTTGAACGCCTCCTA
>ENA-UOYA01001920-UOYA01001920.1-activated-sludge-metagenome-genome-assembly--contig:-NODE-1920-length-20907-cov-19.366871_pt1 | contig 20907 bp, 18 predicted proteins | sample MGYA00238163_ERZ764804 | MGnify/ENA primary metagenome ERZ764804 (study PRJEB28919, sample SAMN05720223) | activated sludge metagenome | isolation source: Anaerobic digester | place: Hong Kong... | reverse complement strand
ATTCTCCTCATCCCAATCCTGAAAATTCATACGGCGAAACATACGGTGCCCATAGGGAATACCTGGAATTTGATGTTGATCAGCACAGACAGCTTATGAAGTGGTGTGATGAGTTTGGAGTCATTTACAGCACTTCGGTCTGGGATTTGACGTCTGCAAAAGAGATTGCATCACTGGAGCCGGAATTGATAAAAATTCCTTCTGCCTGCAATAACCATTACAAGATGCTTAAATGGCTGTGTGACAACTATAAAGGTGAAATTCACCTGTCCCTCGGAATGACTACTCATGAGGAAGAAGATAAGATTATTCAGCTATTTGAGGATAGCGGACGTAATAAAGACCTGGTAATTTACAGCTGCACTTCCGGATACCCCGTACCATTTAATGATATTGCCCTGCTGGAAATCAAACGTCTGAAGGAGAAGTTTGGGTCAAGAGTCAAAGAAATAGGGTTTTCAGGACATCATAAAGGTATTTCCGTAGATATTGCCGCTTATACCCTTGGAGCGACAGTAATTGAACGGCATTATACACTGGACAGGACATGGAAAGGAACCGATCATGCTGCTTCGTTGGAGCCGGACGGAATCAGAAGGCTGAAAAGGGATCTTGAAGCAGTTCATTTGGCTTTAAACTATAAGGAAAAAGAAATACTGGATATTGAAATGGTGCAAAGAAATAAGCTGAAATATAGGGAGAGATAACCTTGGAGAATAAAATCGGAAGCATTGTTGCATTTATTCCTGTAAGAGGCGGCAGCAAATCAATACCTCTGAAGAATATCAGGCTGATTAACGGGAGGCCGCTGGTCTATTGGACTTTGGATGCTGCGGCCGGATGCAGGGAAGTTGATATGGTTGTTGTGTCAACTGACAGCGATGATATAAGAAGAGTTGTTGAGAAGTATGATTCGGATAAAATCATTATTATTGACCGGTCCGAAGAGGTATCCACGGATACTGCATCAACTGAATCCGTGATGCTTGAATTTGCCGAAAAATACGATTTTGAAAACATCATTTTAGTACAGGCTACATCTCCGCTGTTAACCGACGGCGATATTTCCGGGGGTATCGAAAAGTTCAGGCAAGAGGGAATTGACAGTGTATTGTCCGTAGTACGTCAAAAAAGGTTTATCTGGTCGGAATCATCCGATAAAGCCTATGCAGCAAACTATGACCCGCTGAAACGTCCCAGACGTCAGGAATTTGAAGGCTTTCTGGTAGAAAACGGTGCTTTTTATATTACTTCCAGGAAGAGATTGTTGGATACCCGCTGCAGAATTTCCGGCAATATCGGTTTGTATGAAATGCCTGAAGAAACATATTTTGAGATTGATGAGCCTTCAGATTGGATTATAGCAGAAGGATTGTTAAAAAACTCAAGAAAAGCCACGCCCGGGTTAAAAGATAAGGTGCAGAAAATCAAATGCCTGCTGACCGACAGCGACGGCGTGCTGACCGACGGCGGCATGTACTATTCCGAAAATGGGGATGAACTGAAAAAGTTTAATACAAAAGACGGAATGGGCTTCAAGCTTATAAAAGAGAAAGGGTTCATAACCGGGATAATAACCGGTGAGAATGTTGAAATAGTCAGGCGGAGAGCGCAAAAAATGAAATTGGACCTGGTCTATTTAGGCGTTCAGGATAAAATGAAAGCCATAGATGAGATATGTGCAAAGCTTAATCTGAAATACGATGAGATCGCATACATCGGTGATGACATTAACGATCTGGAAGTCATAAAAAACGTGGGGTTCGGATGTACTGTAAGCGATGCCATGCAATGTGTGAAAGAGGCGGCTGATTATGTTGCCCGGCTGAATGGAGGGCAGGGGGCCGTCAGGGAAGTGGTGGAGCTGATATTGAATATGAGAGGTAGCGGATATGGATTGTAAAAGATTTGCAGTGAAGACAAGCCAAACCATACTTGATGCCTTAAGACAGATGGAAGGAAACAATAAAGGGTATCTTGCAGTTATTGATGAAGAGGATAAAGTTGTTGGAACTGTAACGGACGGAGATATCCGAAGGTCGTTTATAAAAGGCCATGGCTTGAATGATAAAATAGATGTCGCGTATTATAAAAATTTTGAAAAGATTTATATTCATGACAATTTCAGCAAGGTTGTTGAATTATTCAAACAGCCCCGCATAAAATTCATACCCATAATAGATGAAAATCAATATCTCAGGAATATCATTACCAAAAGCAATATGCACGTGCTGCTTTTACAAGATATTAATTTTGATTTGGAGTATGATTTTTTATCTCTTGACGACAGCTTGCTTGAGCACGAGATATATGACAGGCCCTGGGGATTTTACAAAACAACCTTCCTTAATGATTATTCACAGTCAAAAATTATTAAGGTTAACCCAAGAGGTGCACTAAGCCTGCAAGAACATAAAAAGAGAGAAGAGTATTGGATAGTAATTACGGGGATAGGGGAAGTTATCCTTGGAGAGTCGAAGAAAAGAATTGAGTCGGGAGATTTCATCTATATTCCTAAAGGGTGCAAGCATAGAGTAACAAATACATCAGACAGCGAATCATTAATGATAGCTGAAGTTCAGCTTGGCAACTATTTCGGGGAAGATGATATAATACGGTATGAGGATATTTACGGCAGACTTCAGGACGATGGCCATCTCTAAGACATCTGTTTATCAATTTCCGCTAATAATGGCATAATTACATCGGTGTCTTTTATGCAGGCATTAACAAAATCAATGAACCTGTCAAACAAGGAAACGGGAAAGGCATCAGAACCTTTGCCATTCTTCGCCTTAATGTCTTTTACAAGCAATCTGCATTCATAGACATTCATTGAATAAAGGAAGGCATGAAAAAACTCATTATCCAAAATATCATTGATTATTTTATAAAACAAAGCAGCTGATTTTTCAGAAAGGCTTGTTTTATTTTCATCATGCACTTTATCCGATAATGCTCTAAGTTCCTTTACTGTTACATAGAACTTTTTCATTTCAGGGTTTAATGCATCGGATCGTTTTCTGATAAGCTCCCTGCTGTAACTGCTGTGCAGGTTAAGCTCCCATTCGGGGTCAACAACCCTGTCCTTTAGAGAATCCCGCAGCAATTCATCCAATGGTATGTATGAAGTGCCTTTTATCATTGCACCGCCCCGGGTGGTATTGATGACACCGGTTATCCCGTAATCCCGTATGAATGCTTCCATATCTTTTCTGAAGCAGTTCAGGGAATCATCAGTATACACATAATTTCCATCCGTGCTCGGTACCTTGTATAAATAATTAAAATAAGCGCTGTGGATCTCTTTGGAACCGTAACTATAATCAATGCCGTCTGAATAGTATCGCTGGTCTTTATATGCCAGATTCTGCCCTACCAGAATGATGGGAGAGGCGCCCAGCTTATGCAATGCCAGCAATGTGACAACTGCAACGGAGCTTGCCATGCCGACAATTTCATCACTGCTCAGGGAGTTACCCAGATAGTATTGGGAAACGAGGTCCTTAGCAGTAATAAAATGATAAAGCTTCCCGGGGTACGATTCCACTACATTCGACGCGGTTGTTGAGCCGAAAATCAAGGGTATTGATTTTATACCAAGGGAAATCATTTTTTCGTATACAATCCGGCTGCGCTCATTTGGCTCGATGCTCCAGCAGGCATGAGGGTATATTCCCTTCTCTATCAGGGTATTTACGGCAGAGCCGGCGGAAAAGATGTATGCCAGGCCCTTTTCTTTTATATATCTTATATTTTCAATTTCATATTCAAGGGATGGGCCGGCGGATACAATTACAGCGGGCTTATTCTTAAGAAAATTGTCATTCTTATTAAGGATGTTTGGGGTATTCATTATATAAGAGAAGTTGTTCAGCGCATTAACAGTGTGCAGCTTTTCATTGTTTTTCTTTGTATTGTCAATGATTCCGGTATTATCAAAATATTGTCCGAATATACTTCTGAAGCTTTTGTAATCCTCCGGGAAAGCCGCCTCATAGCTGGGGAGGGGAATAGCCAGTATATTGCAGTTCATACCGGCCAGCAGCTTCTCCAGTTCTTTTTCGGAGGCTTCATCAGAAAAATAGAAATTATCAAAGCTATTCATGTCTATAAAGCTTATGTCGCGATTCTCCAGGCACTTCCTGAAAACCTCCGTCCGGGGTTCATATATTGAAAAAGTTTTCTCCGGAAATTTTCCGGCAAAATATTCAACATGATAACCAAGGCCGAATCCGAAGAATATAATATGGCCATAGCTGCCTATATTCTCAATACGGCCGATAATTCGTTCCGCCTCTTCCCGGGGATTGTACCTGCTGTGGAGATACAGTGTTTTCACGCCATTTTTAATGCAGATAGTCGGTTCTCTGCCCGGAAGTTTTTCCACCGCTACTTCCTCGGGAGCTTTGTTTTCACCCACGGTATTTAATATTTCAAGAACCCCTTTGCATTTTCTTTTAATCAGTTGTTCATTGTCTGGCAGCATAAGTACGGACTGCTCCTTTGAATGAATTTGACATATTGTCAATTATTATGTCAGCCTTTATTCTATTATATAATATTCTGGGGTATTATCATATATAAAGAAGAATGTGATACATTTGAATTTTGCAGTCGGAGGATGACTGCAAACTGATAGTTACTCAGCATTGTTCTTCTGCTATAATGAAATAAAGAAGATGTAGGATTATGTCGATATTTATATATAATACGCAGCAAAGTAGGTGGGCTGATGTTCAAGGATAAAAGTATCCTGGTAATAGGAGGAACCGGCACAATAGGACAGGCTCTGGTGAACAAGCTTATATCCCAAAGTCCAAAGGTAATAAGGATATTAAGCAGGGATGAATATAAGCAATACCAGATGCAGCAGAAGCTGGAGGGACTCAGAAATATACGTTTCCTGCTGGGGGATGTCAGGGATAAGGAACGTCTTTACAAAGCAATGCATCGGATTGACGTTGTTTTTGACCTGGCTGCATTGAAGCATGTGCCTTCCTGTGAATACAACCCTTTTGAAGCAGTAAAGACAAATGTGATGGGAACCCAGAATGTGATTGAATGTTCAATTGAAAACGAAGTAAAGAGAGTAATATACGCAAGCAGTGATAAAGCAGTATCCCCGACAAATACAATGGGCGCCACAAAGCTGTTGGCAGAAAGGCTTATAGCTTCTGCTGACTATTGGAAAGGCGGGAAGACTCCGATTTTTGCGGCAGTCAGGTTCGGAAATGTAATCGGCTCCAGAGGTTCTGCAATACCTCTTTGGGAGGAGCAGATATTGAACAGGAGGGAAATTACTGTTACGGATCCGGATATGACAAGATTTATGATTTCCATAGACTCAGCGGTTGATCTTACTTTAAGAGCGTGTGAGATCGCAAAAGGCGGAGAAATATTCGTGCTGAAGATGCCGGCAGTCAGGCTGGGGGACCTTGCCGAAGCGGTGATTGAGAAGGTATGCGGAAAGGCTGGAATACCGGTAAGTGAAGTTAATATCAGGATAATCGGACTCCGCCCGGGAGAAAAGATGTACGAGGAGCTTATGACCAGGGATGAAGCGCAGTATGCAGTGGAATATGAAGATATGTATGCAATACCACCGTTATACAATCAAATGCAGGTCAATATTGAAAATAGTAAGAACTGTAACTCGAGCAATTATACAAGGCTAAACAAAAAAGACCTGATGGAACTGGTAGATATATGCTTCAAATTAAGCAGTCATTAGGATGCGGATAAAGATGGCAGCGAAAAGTGAAATATGCAGTATACTTTTGTATCGTGCGATCAGGAGGCCGAGTGATGAGTAATATAGTTATCTGGGGTACAGGGACGGCGTATCGACGGTTTATTGATAAATTTGCAGCTGCAGTTGATTTCTTAATTGATAATGATTCAAAAAAATGGGGAATGAGTACTGATGGATTGATAATCTATCCCCCGGAAAAGTTAAAAGAGTATAAGGATGCTTTAGTAATTGTCTGCAGCATGTATTATGACGAAATAAGCATGCAGCTGCATGAGTATGGATTTGAGGACTATCAGATCATAAATTCTTTAGACTGTTCAGAAGAGCAAATTATCAAGTATGGTTTTTTTAATAACAAAGTAGTAAGGAATTGCCTGGAGAGTTCCGGTATCAATTTTATTGATGTCGGATGCAGAGGAGGGATACCCCCCCTATGGAAGAATCTGCAGAAGTATTTAAGAGTTGTTGGTTTTGAACCTGACGAGGAAGGATATAAAGCTTTGATGACTGACAAGCCGGATAACTTTCTTTATTTAAACGCCGCATTATCTAACAAAAAATCACTTATAGAGTTTTATGTTAATAGTGATTTGCAGACATCATCAGTTTTTCCGATTGATGAAACTTATTTTAAGCGATTCAGTGCAATTAGCAATATTAAGAATGTTGACACAGTCAAAATCCAGGCGGATACATTAGACAATCAGTTAGCACAAGCAGATATAAAGGATATAGATTTTATTAAGCTGGATACTCAAGGAAGTGAATTGCAGATACTTGAAGGCGCAATAGATACAGTATCAGGCTCGGTTTTGGGCATCGAAGCTGAAGTTGAATTTCTGCCTTTGTATAAAGGGCAGCCGCTGTTCTGTGACGTTGACCGATTCTTAAGGGGAAAAGGGTTTGAGTTGTTTGATCTCAACAGCATTAGCTGGCATCGCCAAAATAAACTTCTGAATGATTTGGATTTGAAATATGACATCGAAAGGTCTAAATCCCAGCTCGTTTATGCCGATGCTTTATATTTTAAAAGTGAAGCTGAGATTCATAGATTATTTTCGGGGATAAATGATGCAGAATGGAAGAAATCAAAAGCATTAAGGTTTATCAGTATATGTGTCTTGTATGATTTCTTGGACTATGCGATTGAAATAGCTAATATTGCGAGAGAACAGAATGTATTAAGCACTGAAGAATATAAGCTTATTATTGAGGTTTTATAAACACTCGGGATAAAGACTGAAATAATAGGGAGTTGTGTTATGGCTGGTATATTTGGGATTGAAGAATTGATAAAAACCGATAAAATAATAGTAATCTTTGGGACAGGCAAGTTTTCTGCAAGGCTAAGCAACTTATTCAGACTGTTAGGAATAAAAATTGCTTATTTTTTGGATAACAATGAATCTGTATGGAATCAAACCTTTTTTGGTGCTAAAGTATTTAACCCTGAAGCACTGAAGGAGGAATGTGTACAGAATACTATAGTTATTGTTGCCAGTACCTTTTATGCTGATATTTCAAATCAATTGATGGAGTATGGGTTTGAAGAAAACAAGGACTTCTTTAATGGCGAGGCAATTATGTACGATGCTTATGCACATATTGAAAGGTCTCTTGATTTAAAAGCAATCATGGATTACATGGCTGATAGAAGTATTTTTTTATATGGTGCAGATAAAGTACCGGGGGACCTGATTCCAATGTTGAATTTTTTAGGGCTGGACGCTCGGCATTGCAAGGAAGAGGATACTGCTGCTTTAATCGGGGAGGTTTTATGTCCTCTTGCCGATAGACCTGACAATTTAGGTGCAGAAGGAAAAGATGTATATATACTGGTTTTTTCTGATAAATACTATGAAATAATCAATGCTATGTTAGATCATGGTTATTCTGAGTTTTATGATTATTATAATGGGTATACCTTATATAACATATTGTTTGGCGACCAAGGAATACTGAAATTTATCCTTAAGGGTTATTCAGAAAAAAATAAAGAATGCTTTTTTGTGCAGATTGGCGCAAATGACGGAGTCAGGCATGATCCTTTAAGAGAATTTGTTTTGAATAATAATTGGAAAGGGATACTGGTTGAACCGGTAAAATATATTTTTAAAAAATTAACAAGCAACTATAGTGATAAAAAGGGCCTTATTTTTGAGAATGTTGCTATTTCAGACAAAGATGAATGGCGAGATTTTTACTATTTTAATGAAGAAAGTGATAATGATCTTGAAGGCGATTATCCTGAGTATGGGACATTTATTTATGAACAAATAGAAGAATGGCTGGCTATGAATAACAAATCAAAAAAGTACCTGGTTAAGGAAAAGGTTTTGTGTATGACTATTGACAGTCTGCTTAAAAGAAATAATATTCAAAAATTTGATGTGCTGTGTATCGATGTAGAAGGATATGATTATGAAATAGTAAAGTCATTAGATTTCAATTTTTACAATCCCGATATTATTATCTATGAAATAAACCATTTAACTGAAGAGGATCGTAAAGAAAGCTTCTATTTGTTGGAAAAACACGGCTATAAGGTTTTAGGGATTGGAATTGACGCTGTAGCAATAAGAGCGCAGTATATGAAAACATATAGGATAAGGTAGCAATTGGAGGATAGCGGAATGAGCAATGAAAAGATAATTGTAGCAACATCTATTGCACCGCGTAATATAGAGAATCAGAAAAAAGCTATTGATTCATGGATAGAAGCGGGTTTGGATGTAATATCCTTTAATTGTTTAGAGGAATATGAAGCTATTAGTAATCATTTTCCGAACATACAGTTTAATATAGTACAAAGAGACGGAAGAAACAGATTTGGTAAACCATATATTTTTCTTGATGATATAATGGAGTATTTCAAGGATTGTGATTATGATGTTTGTGGAATAATTAACTCCGATATTCATCTTTTGGGTGTAGACGGCGGCTTCGGTAAATATATATATGATGAAGCAAAGAACTCTTTTGTATATGGTAACAGAGTGGAGATTAAATCATTAGATAATTTAAATGGAATGTTCTATGTGGGACATGATTATTTTTTCTTTGATAAACAGATAAGCTATATTTACCCAAGAGAGGATTTTTGGATAGGACAGCCTGCTTGGGATTACTGGATTGTTTTTATGCCTATAATTTCGGGTTTTAAAGTCAAGAAAATTATTAACGCAATAGCTTATCACATCATCCACACGATACAATGGGACAATAATCTTAACATAGAGCTTCACAAAATGATTGTAGACAAGTATTTTGATAAAGCAGATAAGATTATGAAATACAAGTCGGCAAGTAGTCTGGAAAGGTTCTATGAATTAATCCTGAACTACTATCAACCGGTAGTATACACAAAGGAATTTACAAAAAATTACAGCGTATTGATAGTTTGTAGCAGTGACTCAATATGTGAAGATAATAAATCGGATAAATATAGCTGCATATTGAATCAGACCTATAAGAATATAAGGATTTGTTATGGTAATAATGACAGCATTAATCTGAATGAAGTAAAAGAGGATCTAATCTTTTTTATGGGTGAAGATACTGTTTTGGATAATTGGTTCTTCGAGATCATGGTTAATCATATTGAAAATAAAGATATGTGCATATGCAATATTAGTATGGAAAGTAAAGACTTTAGTTACGTAAAGGATATTTCTGTTTTTGACATGGATTCAGGTGAATTTGTTACTGATGCCCTTATTGATGAATGTATATTATATAATACAGAATTTTATAAAAAGCGCAGGCCAATGAAGAGTGATTTAAAGAAGTATAATTTTGCACTGGTACCTAATGGATTAGTGAAAAAGGAATTTATCTCTTATTTAAATAATAAGCTTAATGGGCTAAAAGATAAGAGAGTGTACATTTATGCTGCAGGGGGTCATACTAAGAAACTTCTTAATAGAATCAATCTTAATAATATTTATGGAATTTTCGACAGTAATCCTGAATTGGATGGCACTATGTTACAAGGCATACCTGTTTATAGCAAGGGCAAGATTAATCAGTTTGAATTTGATTATATAGTAATTTCTTCTATGTCATATGAAGAGGAAATATATAATGAATTAAAGTATATTATTGATAAAAGGAAATTGATCAGGATATATAATTATTAGATATATACTAATAAAATATAGAATGAAATGAGGTAAAGCATGAAAAAAATCATACAAGGTATAAAAGGCAAAACTGTCATTGTTTTTGGAGCCGGTGACGGAGGGAGAAGACTAACAGAAGTATTGCCGGCGGATATTGCATATTATGTGGATAATTCTGAAAGAAAGCATAATACTGAGTTTATGCATTCAAAAGTATACTCACCTTCCAGATTGTTGTATGAAGATAAAGAAAAAATAATAATTCTTGTTGCAAGCATGTTTTATGATGAAATCAGAAAACAGCTTATAGACATGGGATTTATTGAAAATACTCATTTTTTTGACGGGCTTGAATTTGTTGAACAAATAAATAACTGTGGCCGTCAAGACAACCTTCTGACAATGAGAGCTGCACTTAAAAGAGTCAGCAGGCTGAATATTGATATATCAACTGTTATTGATATAGGTGCATCCAACGGAATGTGGACCAGGCAAGCAGCAATGTATTTTCCTGAGGCATTTTACTTTATGATTGAAGCCAGGAAAGAGCATGAAGAGGGGTTAGCTGAAACAAAGAAAAAGTATAGGAATTCGGACTATATATTAGCCGCCGCAGGAGATAATTGCGGAGAGATATTTTTTAATGCAACAGAGGACTTATTAGGAGGAGCTGCTTCACATAATAGGTTTATTGATAATTGTATAGTTACTCCCATGGTCACTGTAGATACATGTGTCGATGACTATAATTTACAAGGACCGTTTTTATTGAAGCTGGATACCCACGGTTTCGAAATCCCAATTTTTAGAGGCGCAGAAAAAGCGCTTAAGGATACAAAAATTATTGTAGTGGAGGCATATAATTATAATATTAACGGAGGCATCAGATTCCATGAATTATGTGATTTTATGGAACAGAAGGGATTTCGATGTATTGACATAGCTGATCCGATGCATAGACCCAGAGACAATGCTTTCTGGCAGATGGATCTGTTCTTTATATCAAAGGATCATCCGATATTTCTATCTAATAGTTACTATTAGCATGTCTGCTTGACTTAAGTATTGATTCTAACTAAGGGGGATGCATATTATGTTTAAATATGATATTGCGGTATTAGGCATAGGCAGGGTAGGATTACCCCTTGGCCTTAGTCTTGCAAAGGAAGGCTTTAAGGTAATTGGTATAGACATCAACAAAGATGTTGTAGATAAAGTGAACAGAAAAATAATGCCATTTGAAGAGGCTGGCTATGAGGAATTAATAAAGCATGTTGATTTTTCTGCTACCTCTGTTATCAGTGAAGTGCAGAATTCAGAGAATATAATAATAACAGTAGGGACTCCCCTGCTTTCCCATATTGAGACTGATCTCAGCCAGATAACAAGAGTCTTGGAGTCAATGGTACCCTACATAAGAGGAGGCCATAATATAATACTCAGAAGTACGGTTGCGCCAAAAACAACTGAGTTTGTAAAAAAATACCTGGAGCAAAAAACATGCTTTAAGGTAGGACAAACTATATTTCTGACGTTCTGCCCCGAGAGAATAGCGGAAGGGAAGGCATTGAAGGAGCTTAAAGAGCTGCCCCAGATTATTGGCAGTGAGGATCCCAAGAGTGCGAAAAAAGCTGAAGAGATTTTCAAGCGGCTGACAGGAGATATCATGCATACCACATTTATTTCCGCAGAGTTGGTGAAGCTGTTCAACAATATCTCAAGATACATACACTTTGCAGTATCAAATCAATTTTCAATTATTGCGGATAATTTCGGACAAAACATTTATGAGATTATTGAGATGGCCAATTACAAATATCCCAGGGGAATCATTGCAAAGCCCGGATTTACGGCAGGTACATGCCTGAGAAAAGATTTCGGAATGATAAACGAGACAATTCCTTATACCGATTTGTTATTAAGCGCATGGAAAATTAATGAATTCATGCCGAAATTCATGGTGGACAACCTTCAGAAGCGAGTGGAAATACACAACAAGAATGTAGCGGTACTTGGCTACTCCTTCAAGAATGACACCGATGACACCAGAGACAGTCTCACACCTAAGCTTATCAGGTATATAGAAAGGGAGATGCCCCTGGAGGTAAGAATCCACGATCCCTATTTGCCGGAGGAAATAGACTGTCGGTATAAAAATCATTCCCTTGATGATGCAATAGAAAAAGCCGACATTATATATATAGCAACTAATCATAGGCAATTCAAGGAGCAGAAGGATTATATAATAAGTAAAATATCAGCTGGCTGCTGGATAGTGGACCTTTGGAATGTATTCGGCGCAGGTAAGACATTCTTTAAAAAGGAAGAGGTAAAGTAGATGAAAAAGATATTAGTAACCGGGGGCGCAGGTTTTATCGGTTATCATCTTGCATGCTATTTGAGCAGCTTTCCTTATGAGGTCACTATTATCGATAACCTCTCAAGGGGCATGATGGATGAAGAGTTCAAAGCCCTGATCAGTAAGGGAAATATCATATATATAAATGCCGATCTTACCGTTAAGGATTATTACGGCACACTGGCTGACAGGTATGATTATATTTACCATCTTGCTGCAATCAACGGTACAAAATACTTTTACGAAATGCCCCAGGAAGTACTGCGTGTTAACATACTGTCTTTGATGAACCTGCTTGAATGGATTGACAAAGATAAATGCGGCAAGTTTTTGTTTACTTCCTCTTCGGAGGCTTATGCGGGAACGATACAAAGCTTTTCCGACTGCAGAAGCTTTATTCCTACGGAAGAAGACATACCTCTTTCAATAGATGATGTATTTAACCCGAGGTATTCCTATGGGGGAAGCAAGCTAATAGGAGAACTGCTCACCATAAATTATTGCAGAACGAAAGCCGTTCCTTTCAGTATTGTCAGATATCACAACATATATGGGCCCAGAATGGGTTTTGAACATGTGATACCGGAATTCTGCAGGAGGATATATGACAAGGAAACCCCCTTCGATATTTTCGGCGGAGATGAGACAAGGGCTTTCTGCTACGTTCAGGACGGGGTAAGGGCGACAAAGCTGGTTATGGAAGCATCTGAATGTGACGGCGGAATATTCCATATCGGTAACAGCCTTGAAGAGATACGTATTGAAGATATGGCGAAAAAACTGTTAGTTATTGCCGGCTGCCAGGTGCCGCTGAGAATAAACCCGGCGCCTCAGGGCTGTGTAAAAAGGCGGTGTCCCGATACTTCAAAGCTGAATAAGTATACAGGGTATATGCCGGAGATAAACCTGGAAAAAGGCTTGCGCTTAACATACGACTGGTATATGGAAGCATTCAGGAAAAAGAGGAGTTGAGATAATGAGCTTTTGGACCGGTAAAAAAGCGGTTGTGACAGGCGGAGCAGGATTTTTGGGCTCTTATGTTGTGGAAGAACTGAAATCAAAGGGCTGCAAGTCTGTCTTTATCCCCCGAAGCAAGGATTACGATTTAACCGATGAAAGAAATATAAAAGCAATGTACGAAAACGCCGAACCTGATATTGTAATTCACTTGGCGGCAGCAGTAGGCGGAATAGGTGCCAATGAACGGTATCCGGGAACGTTTTTCTATAGGAATGCAGTTATGGGAATCCAGTTGATGGAACTGGCAAGGCAATATGGTGTAGAAAAATTCGTTACAATAGGGACTACATGCTCGTACCCGAAGCATGCAGCCATTCCGTTCAAGGAAGAAGACTTATGGAATGGCTATCCGGCAGAAGTAACTGCTCCCTATGGACTGGCAAAGAAAATGCTTTTTGTGCAATCCCAGGCTTATGAAAAGGAATTCAGTTTCAATTCCATAAATTTGATTCCTGTTAATCTGTATGGCCCGAGGGATAATTTCAACCCCGACACCTCTCATGTGATTCCCGCATTAATCAAAAGATTTGTTGATGCAGTAAGAGAAGGCACGAAGGAGGTTGTATGCTGGGGTACCGGCGAGGCCAGCAGGGAGTTCATCTATGCAAAGGATTGCGCAGAGGCAATAATTCTGGCTGCTGAAAGGTATAACAGCTCTGAGCCTGTAAATATCGGAACAGGGAAGGAAATTAAGATAAAGGAACTTGTGAGGATAATTGCTGCTTTGACAGGTTATAAAGGAAGTATTGAATGGGACACATCCAAACCTGACGGACAGCCGAGAAGGTGCGTTGACACATCCAAAGCCAGGGAAAGGTTTGGCTTTGAAGCAGGAACGGATTTCAGAGAAGGCCTGAGAAACACTATCGAATGGTATAAAGAATATATAGGTGGTTAAAAATATGGAAATTAATTCAGAAAAGATCGGACCTAAGATATCAATTATAACGGTCTGTTATAATAGTGAAAGATACATCGAGGAAGCAATTAAAAGCGTATTGATGCAGACATACAATAATATTGAATATATTGTTATCGACGGGAAATCTGATGACGGAACTCTTGGGATAATAAAAAAGTATCATGATAAGATTGACTATATGATCTCCGAACCTGACAGCGGAATATATGAAGCCTTCAATAAAGGGGTAAGGGCTTCTACAGGTGATATCATATATTTTTTAAACTCGGATGATTATCTTATTGATGAGGATTCAATTGCTAAAGCAGCAAAAGTATTTATGGATAACAGCGAACTCAAAATAGTATATGGCAATGTTCTGATTGTTAACGATAGGTTCAAGAGCAGGTATATCTTCGGGAGGGAAATGGGCCTGGAGGACTTCGGGAAAGGCTGTATGCCTCCGCATCAGGGAACTTTTGTAAAAAAAGAGTTGTTTGAAGCATATGGATTATTTGATGAAGCTTTTGAAATAAGCGGTGATTTTGAATTCATGTTAAGATGCTTCCTGGCCGGTATGGAAGGAATAAAGTACATTAATGAAACTATAGCTGCGTTCAGAGAGGGAGGAAAGAGTACGGACTATAGATACGGAAAGATCAGAGATAAGGAAACGGGATATATTATAAGGAAGTATCTTAGTGATATGAAAGGCCTGGATGAAGATAAACGTAAAACAAATCCGGATGCCTTATGCAGGCTATGGCTTGAATTCTTGCTGCTTAACGGGAAAGGCATTACAGGAAGGCTGAGGGATAATGGCATAAAGGATGTGGCTATATTCGGAACCAGGAAAATTGCACTTTGCCTTTACAATGACCTGAAGAAGGAAAATTTCAATATTGTACGCTTTCTTGACAATAATACCAATATGCACGGTCAGGAAATATACGGCACATTGGTTGAGGCACCGGAATGGCTGGCAAAGAATCATCCGGATGCGGTGATAGTTTCAATTGAAAATGATTATGATGCAGAAGCAATAAAGCAGTTATACAAAATTACGGAAGGAAAAATGCCGATTGTATCTTGGAAGGATCTGATTATGAAACAGCCTTAAGGAGGCCAATATGGTTAGCGTAGTTATCCCTGTGTTTAACGGAGAAAAATATATAGCAGAAGCAATTAATAGTGTTTTAAAACAGACTTATAGTGAAATAGAGGTAATAGTGGTAGATGACGGCTCCGCCGATAAATCGCCGGATATTGTAAAAAGCTTTAAGAAAGTAAACTATATTTACCAGAACAATGCAGGGCCTTCTTCTGCAAGAAATACGGGCATGGCTGCTTCTCGCGGTGAATACATAGCTTTTTTGGATTGTGATGATATATATGCCGAGAATAAGATTGCAGAGCAGGTAAGTATACTTGAAAAGCACAAGGATGCGGATATTGTATATAACGACTGTATAGCAGCTGACAAGAATTTGAATCATATGAATACTTTAAGAAGTGAAGGTATTTATGAGAATGACAAAGATTTTTTATGTATGCTGTTATTCAGGCAGATCATACCGATTCCTCCTTCAATAATGATAAGGCGCAGATGCTTTGAAGAAGGCTGCCTGTACAATGAAGGGTACAAGCATGCGGAGGACTATGAATATATTATAAGGCTTGCACAAAGGTATAAGTTCAGGTATATTCCCAAGCCATTATACATTTACAGAAGGCATGAAGGAAATCTTACGAATGCCCACAGCCTGCAGCAGATAAAGGAGATTGAGGTAATCAGGAAGCTTGGTCATGAAAGGATAAAAGAAATTGTGGAAGGATCAAGCTTTTCTTCAGCGGAAAAGAGCTTTCTGCTTGCCAAAATATATATCAAGCTGAGTGAATATAAGCCGGCGGAAAATATTTTACTGCAGCTTGCGGAAAACGGCTGCAGCAATCCGCTTATATGGTTTTATCTTGGGAACTGCAGTTATTTTCTTAAGAAACAGGATAAAGCAGCTGAATATTACCGGAAGGCGATCTCTCATGACAGCTGCCTGTCGGAAGCATACAATAATCTGGCTTGCACCTGTGCAGCCTCAGACAAGGGGAAAGCCCTGGAACTTTTAAATAAAGCTTTGTCCTTGAGGCCCGATTACATGGATGCCGCACACAACCTGATTCAGATTGAATCCGGACAGACAAATTATAAATTTACAATCAGAGAATTGAGAAAGACACTGACAAATTACTTGAGCATATAAAATGGAGGAATTCATATGAAAACTGTCGCAGTAATACTTGCGGGAGGAAGCGGGACAAGACTGTGGCCCCTCAGCAGGCAATCAATGCCAAAGCAGCTGTTGGCGCTTACCGGCAATAAAACTTTGCTTCAGCAGACCTGTGAGAGGATACATGAAGTTATACCATATCAGGATCAGTGTATTGTAACTAATCATAGTTACTATTATCAGATAAAAAAGCAGATTGAAGAGCTTTGCTGTGATAAGCACAATGTTGAGATTCTGAAAGAGCCTAAAAGTAAAAATACAGCTCCGGCCATATATTGGGCTGCAAAAAGGATAGAAAAGCAGTATGGGAAAGATGCAGTTATGATAGTCCTTCCGTCAGATCATTTAATTATGAACTGCAGCTGCTTTGTTAAGGACCTGCAAAAAGCTGTAGAAAAAGCAAAAGAGGGATCCATGGTTACCTTCGGAATAGTTCCCTCAAGCATTGAGACGGCGTATGGATATATTCAAACAGAAGAAAAGAAAGCAGTAAAAGGTGAAATATATAAAGTATTAAGCTTTAAGGAAAAGCCTGACTATGATACAGCTGCCGAATACATAAATTCCGGTAATTATCTATGGAACAGCGGTATGTTCGTATTTAATGTCGGAACTCTAATTGAGGAATTCCAGAAATATTGCGGCGGAGTATCAGAAAAGTTTGATAATGCGGACAGTTTCAATATGGACGAAATAAGCAATGCCTATGAGGAGGTAGACTCTATTTCTATAGATTACGGATTAATGGAACATACCGATAAGGCATATGTAATTTGTTCGGACTTTGGCTGGAGTGATGTCGGCAGTTGGAAAAGCCTGTATGAAATACACCCCAAGGATAGCAATAACAATGTCCTTGAAGGAAACCACCTGACCATTGATACCTCGGGAAGCTTAATATACAGTAAGGAGCGTTTAATAGCCGCAGTCGGATTAAAGGATATGGCTGTAATAGATACTGAGGATGCAATTATGATTTGCCCTCTGGATCAAACTCAGAGAATAAAGGAAGTTGTTGATAACCTCAAGAAAAACAATAATAAAGAGTTTTTGGAGCATAAGACCGTTGAAAGGCCATGGGGAAAATATACCGTACTTCAGGAGGGGCCCGGTTACAGAATTAAGAAGATAGTTGTAAATGTTAAGCAGAAGCTGAGTTTGCAGCTTCATAATCACAGAAGCGAACATTGGATAGTGTTAAGGGGTACCGCTAAAATAACCAACGGCACAAATGAAATAGTAATTCATGAGAATGAATCGACTTATATACCCAAAAGCACTATTCACAGATTAGAGAATCCGGGGCTTATTCCTCTTGAAATTATAGAAATACAAAGCGGGCTGTATTTAGAAGAAGATGATATTGAAAGATTTGATGATGATTATGAAAGGACAAGTAATGAGCAATAAAATCAGATTTGTAAACCTGCTTGATGCAGATGAAGAAATGAAATGGCAGGTTAGAGCCTGGAGAAATAATGATTTTGTAAGACGAAATATGTTAAGCTCCCATATTATATCAGAGAGTGAGCATGAGAAATTCTTATCCAAATTACAAAAGGATGATGCTGTCAGGTATTACATAGCTTTTTATGATGATGAACCTATCGGAGTATTGAATATGCATATAGATTTTGATGGAAGGAAGTCAGAATTCGGGTATTACCTGTCAAATATCAAGTATGTGGACAGTGGATTCGGAGCTGTTCTTGAATATGTACTGCTTAACCACGCTTTTTTCGAATTAAAGCTTGAGACTGTGTTTTGCAGGACGTTATTGAAAAACAAGAAGGTAGTTGCTCTGCATAAAAGGTTCGGCTTTGATGAAATGAGTCAGGATGGCGAAATATGCTTCCAGAGCATCAGCGTTAGTAAGTGGATAGACAAAAGAAAACATATAGAGAATATTATTGGCAGTATTTTTCCCTTACAGGAAATCGGAGGATTACTTTAGGAGGATAATATATGGAAGATAAACTTATGGATCTGATAGCAGAAGCTTTAGAAATAGACAAAAGCAGGCTTAGCCTCGATACCCGGAAAAGCGAATTGGAAGAATGGGATTCTCTGGCTCATCTTATGATCCTGTCTATGGTGGAGTCTGAACTGAATATAAGAATTCCATTTGAAAAAGCCAATGAGATAAATAAGATTGGGGACTTTTTACAATATGTAAAATAACTGATTCGGAGTGGTAATATGAAAATATCTTTCCTTTCCAATACCAATATCGATGCATTGGCAAGAAAGCTTTCGAAAATGTATGATCTGTATAAAGCCGCCGGATATAACAACTGGATTCAGGAGATTTTGGACGGGAATTCAGGGTTGAATGAATTTGATTCCGATGCGGTATTTATTATATTGGACGGTTCGGAACTATTAAGCTTGAATAACGGATTCGGAGATACGCAAGAGCAAATAGACCAATATTTCAGGTACATTGAAGAATATATCGGCAATAAAGCCGAAAGGACGCACGTTTTTATCAGTAATCTTGACATTCCTGTCAGGAAGATACGGAGCCTTGCGGAATCCGGGCAGGAGAAAAAAGCTGAGTATTATTGGCATGATAAGCTTTGTACCTTATGCAGAGAGAACAGTGATACATATGTTTTCGATATTAAGAGCATGGTAGAAAATATAGGCAGGAAAGAGTTCTATTCAAAAAAACTTTGGTATCTTGGAGGAATCAAATACTCCGTAAAAGGGCAAAAGGAAATTGAATCGGGTATTGTCAAATGCTTGAACGGCATTGAGGGGTACAGGAAAAAGTGTATAGTACTGGACCTGGACAATACTTTGTGGGGAGGCGTAGTCGGCGAAGATGGCTTGCAGGGGATTGAAATATCCGATCATAAAGAGGGTGCCAGGTACAGGGATTTTCAGAAGCGGCTGAAAGATATCAGGGATATGGGGATCATACTTGCAGTAGTATCAAAAAACAATTATGAAGATGCCGTGGAAGTATTCAGAAGGCATGAAGGCATGTATCTAAAGGAAGAAGACTTCGCAGTTATGAGGATAAACTGGGAATCAAAAGCGTGGAATATAGAGGCACTGGCGGGGGAACTGAACATAGGCCTTGACTCGATAGTATATATTGACGATAACCCTGTGGAAAGGGAAGCGGTAAAGTATCAGCTGCCTCAGGTTGCGGTACCTGATTTTCCGGAGGATACCGCTGATTTGGAAGATTTTATTGTGGAAGTATATAATAAGTATTTTTTCAGCATCAATATAACTGAAGAGGATAAGAAAAAGACCGATATGTATGTGCAAAATGTTTTGAGAGGCAGAGAATTGAAAGCTTCGAATTCAATAGATGATTATTTGCTTGGGCTTAATACACTTATAAAGGTATGGAGGGCTGGAGAGGCGGATGTAGATAGGGTTGCACAGCTTACGCAAAAGACGAATCAGTTCAATTTGACAGCCAAAAGGTATACGGATAAAGATATTAATAAAATGATTAACTCAGAGGAATTCGATGTTTATACCGCATCCGTCGAAGACAGGTTCGGAGATAACGGAAAAACAGTTGTTCTGATAGTAAAAAAGGATAAGGAGCAGGCAGAGATTGATACGTTTCTGATGAGCTGCAGAATTATGGGCAGATTTATTGAAGACCGGATCATGACATTTATTGAAGACAGATACAGGGCGGAAGGCTTCAGGGTTATTAATGCGTCTTACCTGAAGACAAACAAGAATTCACCTGTGGAGAATTTGTTTGAAAGGCTCGGCTATGACTTGCTGGAGCAAGATGGAAGCGGAAATAAAAAATACAGGCTCAGCCTGGATAAAATTGCAGATAACAGAAAAAATTTTGGAGAGTTGATAGAAATATGAAGATACATCATATAGGTTATGCTGTAAAAGACATTGCCATTTCATCGGAAAAATTTGAAAAGCTTGGATATAAAAATATCTCAGGTATTGTTGAAGACAGCGAAAGAAGCGTATTCATTCAATTTATGGAAAAGGACGGATACCTGATAGAGCTTATAGCGCCTTTGAACGATAAATCTCATATAAACACCATATTAAGGAAAATTGGCAGCAGTCCCTATCATATTTGTTATGAAGTCCATGATATTGATACAGAAACAGAAAATTTATTGAAGAGCGGATATGTTTTAATTGAAAAGCCTGATGAAGCGGTTGCTATTGCAAATAAAAAAGCAGCATTTTTGTTTAATAAGGATATTGGCATTCTGGAGCTTTTGGAAGGTTAATTTCAAATACATTGAAATGCAATCCGGAGGATGGATATGAAGCATAAATATGACAAGTATTGGGAGCATAACGGATGCAAAGTAATAGAGTGTATTGACTGCGGCTATAAACATGTTTATCCGATACCCGATGAAGAAAATATAAAAGGATATTATGATGAAAAGTACTATTCGGAGGTAAAACCCTTTGACTACAAAGCTATAACAGAGGATTTCATCAAGGATAAG